>Ga0247760_1000445_pt1 | contig 45372 bp, 51 predicted proteins | sample UWRJL171409R4_FD_179936 | JGI IMG/M metagenome (GOLD analysis project Ga0247760, IMG submission 179936) | Plant litter microbial communities from Arlington Agricultural Research Station in Wisconsin, United States - UWRJ-L171-409R-4 | ecosystem: Environmental > Terrestrial > Plant litter >...
GGAGGGGGGGAGGGAGGAGGAGAAGGATGAAGAGAAGGGGGAATGGGTTCTGGGGAATGCTGAGAGTTTTAGAAGGAGGAAGAAGATTGAGATAGTTGAAGAGAGGAAGGAGGTTCGCTTGAGTGTTGAGGGTGTTGAGGAGGTGGTGGATGACAGAGGGAGGACGGCAGCGAACCAAGGGGCGGTGGAGGGGGCTGAGGAGAGAAAGGTGGTGAATGAGGTGAAAGAAAGGCAGCCGGAGAGGGGTGGAACTCCTGCCTATGTACCTGGCGGCGAGGACTGGAACATTTATGATTACAGCGGGGATGAGAAAGGCAGCGGAGACGAGAACGTAAGCTTCCACGCGCTCGGGAAGAAAGTCCAAGCCGAGGGCGAGGAACAGGACGGCGACGAGGGTCTTGGGGAGGAGGTAGACTCCCAGCAAGAGCGAGACGAAATATACGGCCGCGAGCTCTTCGGGGACGATGATGAGGACTGGGCAGGCTCGGAACAAGAACGAGATCGACAAGAGCAAGACGAGATGTACGAGCGCGAGCTCTTCGGGTACGAAGATGGCGACGAGATGACATGGCTGTCTGTGGACAGAGACGACAACGACAGCGGAGCAGACGGCATGATATCCCAAGTGCCGCCCCCTCCAAACCTCCTGGAAGCTGATCGAACTCCTCCCGCGCTGTCGCTTTCACCACCACCACTACTCCATCCTCTTCTCAAGGGGGAGGGCCTGCCACCATCACCTCCACTTGCTCCTGTGGCCACTGGTGACTCGCCGCTGCCATCGCTCGATCTTCCGTCGGTGGCAGCAGGTCCACCTAGCAGCGTTGACGATGGTGCGAGCAGTGCCCCTGAAGCACTCATGGAAATCAGCCCTACGCTCGGCAAATGGTCGAGCGGTTCGCTAGATAACGACCTCCTAACCGAGATAATTCATATGTCGGGTCTCAATTTCGCCGTTGACATCTGCACCAACAAAGACGGAGAAGGCGATGATTTGATTATCATGTTGTAGAGAGCACGATAGAATACATAGCGATATTTCTGAAGTAACCGCCTGAAAGGGGAATACATGAGTACTGTTGTAGAAAAGAAGAAATTCTCTAGTCCATCTGAACTGCTGCTCTCCTTCGGATCCACTAACTGTAGAGATCAACGAAACGAGCATTGCTTTGTGGCATGTGCACTGCACAAAGGCCCTGAAATGCCGGCATTCCTGCAATCCTCCAGGGTAGGGAGAGCATACTCCCACATGACCGGTATTTTACACCTCCCCAAAGTCTCACCGTCGGGCTTTGTCTAGACTGAGGCGCAACCTCTGATCGGTGGCATCAATAACGTCCGTACAGCTCGGGACTGGTAGTCCTAGGAACAAGAATCCCCCGAAGGGAGGCATGTTTCCAAACAGCCTGCTGTTTGGGTCCCCGTGTATGTTTTCCCGAAAGGGCGTCATTTAGGAGCGTGCCAAATTCCCCTGCGACCAGCACGGGATATCGGGATAACATGACGAGTGTAATCAGTGCCTCGTACCAGCTGATGTGTTGTTGTTTCTGCTACCAGATGGGCCGAGTAGCGTAGCCACGCCAAGGGGGATCGGCAGTCCAAACGGTAGGGGGTTGATAGGACTGGCCATCATGGCGATGGCGAGAGTTTGGTTTATTTGTGTCTTGGTCGCGCCGTCATTCCGCGCCGGCGCGGTCCGGGGAGCTGGCCGGGGTGCAGGTCTTGGCTGCTGAAAGTTCGTGGATGATCCGAGCGGTGGCCGGTCCGTGGAGTTCGACCTCATCGACATTCGGGGGAAGTTGGAGCTGCCAGGACGGGGATCGGTGGAGTTTTTTCGGCGATGACTCGGAAGTGATGACATGTTGAGGTTGGCTGACTTTGAAGGGATTTGGTTTTGTCGCCGAAGGCGTTACAACTGTACTGAAATGATAGGGAAAAAAGCATTGAATCTTCGGGAATATGCCTAATGATCCTTCTTTTATAGATACATTAGCTGATGGCGATGGCGATTTTCGAAATCAAGCATCGTTCGATAGAGGCTGACCCAAATTTCAGGTTGGTTTCAACACCCTGGCCCCGCTGCAAAACATACGATGACTTCGTTGCGATGACTTCATCGCACGGGCCGCTTCGCGCTTGTGGTTCGAGCAGCATCTCTGGTCGCACACCCTCTCTCGCGCCGTTGAAGATAAGGAGCCGGGAAGGGGATCATCGCTTGATGGTGTCAGAGTGATTGGCGTGGTGAGGGCACGATGGCCCCAATGCAGTGTGTGAGATGCTTGGCTCCGTGCAAAATGGACGGACGAGCATCGCACGAAGTACTGAATGTTCGTACATAGCTACAAAATCAGATGGCAGGATGTATCATTGAGCTGTTTGCCGTGCAGGGGAGAGGATTGGCCGTTTCCATGCTGGTGCCCGTTGTCGACATTGGTAGCCGAACCGTGTAGCGGAAGAATTGAGTTCAGCCCGCCGAAACCGCCTGACATGGGAGTGGCACGAATCTGGAAATTTACGAGGGAAAAAACTCTCCGTATTCCTCGGAATAGCTTTGCGCTGGGCGCAATCTGTCCTCGACGACAAGAAGCTTTCAAGCCGGTGACGCCGATACCGAGAACGACCCGAGGTTGAGCTGCAGCGCAATCGCCGAGCTCGCTCGGGGCGTGGAACGGCAGTCTCTGGTGCCCCTGCCGCGGGCAGCGATGTAGGACCGCTACAATTGGTGCTGTAGCGATAAGATCCGCGATTGTCAAATGACCTGCAGAACCAGCGGGCATGCAGGGCGCCCAAGGCCCGCATCATCGATCTGGCCCAGCCACCACTAGAATATCCCACGGAAAGGCCGAGTTGCTTCAACTTCAGCCCAAACGACAAACAGAAACGTAAGTGCCAGAGCTCCGAGGAAGAACGGCTGCCGTAAGCGCGTGGGGTGCAAACCGCCAGTGCCTGGGCGCTAGGGCTTCGTGGGTTCGATGACAAATGCGGGGCAAGAAGATGACTTCAACGTTGCACGGTGACTGGCGGAAGCGTTTCGACAGAGGTAAGCTCGGGGACATATCAATCGATCATTGGGATGATCAGTCGGCAGCTGGCAGAAAGGGACGTATGAGATGGCATGGCGCGGCGGCTAGGTGCTAGGTCGCTGGACGAGAGCGACGCACAAATCTCTCAAGCAAGGGCAGCATGACGCACTACTTTCGGCCTTGGCGCTTCAACCCCGCGTGCTGCTGATCCGAAGCTGGGGTCGCACGACGCTGGAGTTCCCAGGGCAAGCCTATCAGCCGCGCCTCTGACAGCATCTATCCCGTGTTCCTCCCAGTGGCCGATTGCCACCGGTGAAATCGGGCAAGGTGGCATGACAATCGAACCCGACGTGGCGGAGCCCTCCATCCACCGGGCGTCAGAGAAGGTGGACGCTGCTGGAAGGTTGTGGGTCGTCCCGAAGCGGAAAGAACCAGCACAAAGAACGCAAACCGGCACAACCCGCGCAAAAGCGTGAAGTCAGACTGCCATACCACCCCATCTATAAGTATCCGCCGAAATCTCCCCCCTTGAGACATCAAATCTCACTCCGGACATCCAAGTCAGACAACAATCAACAAGCAAACATCCAAACATCTCACCTTGCTACCCCGCATCCAACAATCTTCGTCTCCAAGACCCCACCCCCAACACAACCATCAAAATGAAGGGTGACTGTGGCTGCTCTGGCTCGTCGAGCTCCTGCACCTGCTCCTCCGGCAACTGTTCGTGTGCCCTCACCCCAGCAACTGTTGGTCATTAACTAACGCCCATTCGCAGGCACCTGCTCCGGCTGCAAATAAGCTGCTCTTATCTCCAATCTTTCACGATTCCCTTGATACCTCGGCACGGGTCATAGCAGCGGCTAGTCTCGGGTTTTAGCATCTCTTCGGCCCACCCGCCAACGCTCCTTGATGGCATCGAGTTTAGTCATGCACGGTTGCGGTTATACTAGGCTCCACGGGTCATCATTTTGAAGTTTGACGTAGTTTCGTTATGAAACTGCAGGAATGCAGATGGAACGATCAGTAGAATCAAAGTCTGTCCTTTTTGGTATATTCATCTTCGCCCTGTTGCGAAAATTCCTTGTGTCGACATGTGTGATCATGATAAGAAACTACAATGTGATGCTCGTACTCAAAGTTCTGCTCTGAACTCCATGCCGTTTTTCTCCAGTCTTACGATGCTGCAACTCTAACTAGGTGTTCTCTGGTGATTAACCGGGCCCCCTTCTATTGAGAAGATCCACCAACAGTTCCCGAAACTGATCTCCCAACGCCTCGACTACAACAGCCACGGTTGGTGGTGACGGCGCGCCCTGCTCAGCCAACCTTGCGAGTGCAGACGGATCCCAGCCGTCCTTGGCCGCTGCGCTAACCGTCTTCCCTTGAGCAAGTGACCCCTTCACATCTCTCCCGCCACGCAGAGGCCCGCCGGGCACATTGGGGGCCACAACAGTCTCGTCTAGCAGCTGCTGCCACCGCGAGAGAAACATGCCCGGGCCACTGATACTACTCTTGCTAGCACCATCATCCAAGCTATCATCTACAGCAAGAACGCCGCCTTCTGGCATGTCATCTAGGATATGCTGCATACGTTTGAGCGAGAGCGTCTCCAGAGCTGTAAGATATGCAGCGTGAGAGTCTACAGCCGCAATAACAGGCCCCTTGACCGTGGCGGGCAAAGCGGTGTAAAGGGCTTGGAGGTTACTACTCAATGACCCAGCAGCACCTCTCCGCTGCGTATCAATACCGGTTACAGGTGCGACTGGTGGAATTGGCGGGCACGGTGCGCGCCGGGTCTGCCTGAAGACTTTAATGGTATCGTTGGCCCACACTCGGAACTCGTCCCGGATCTCAGGACACTGGCTGGCGACTTGGTGGAGCCAATTGTAGAGAAGGTGACGGTTTCGTCTCAACAGGCTAACGTAGTCTTCAATCGACGGCGCCCGTGTACTCATTCCGGCTTCTTTAATATCGGCTGTTGTATTGATTGATATTGGCACCCTCTTCGCCTTGCTGGTTTCGATGAAGTCGGCTATGAAAGTTTCGGCGGCCGATATGTGCTCACGAAGATCGACCTTTTCGTGGAGCGAGCGAATCATGTGATCAAAAGTGTTGACAAGTTCTCGGATTGCCTGGCTGAAAAGATCGGGGCTCTGACGACACAGGGCTTTGGTGATCTCTTCACGGTCCCGAATACCTAGGAGAGCGGAATAGTATTCAAGGCATTGGGCGTGTTGACTTGCTGACAGTGATTCTAGCGAGCCATGACTGGCGTTCCCGAGAATAACTGCGATGATTGAAGCATGAGAGTGAACGCTTTTGTTGCGAGAGCTGTCGTGTTCCATTCTACTCCTGCCAACATACTGTTTGATTGCGACGAGGTGCTCTTTAGGCGGGCCATCTTTTGCCTTTTCGATCTTATCAACAGTCTTGCGAAACTCGGAGCAGTCCCATGACAGCACTAGCGAGATGATTCTGTAGGATGTTAGACGACGGCTTCGTCTGCGGTCAATATTCTTACCTTTGTAACAAATTCATTCCATCCTCCGCGTTCTGTGTTAGTCCAAACCAGTTTGAGACCGCACCAACGCCCATCTTGGCCAGCAATAGCCTAGTCATGCCGTTGATCATGGTCGCGGCATTTCCGATCCGCAAGGTTTGCCGGATCATGGTGTAGGGTATCAATTTATGAATGTACTCCACCAGTTTCAACAGATAGGGCCCCTCAGGTGTCAGAACGAAGACATGGTGGATAAAGGTAGCAAGACTAAGGGACTGAGTGAGATACACTATTGCCTTGGGGGTTGTGGTCGCACTTACTGGATAATGACATAGTCCGCAGCGGCCTGGACAGCGAGGGAGTGTTCTTCGAGACTCAGTAGCTCCGCTGCGCAGCTGAAGAGTTCGTCAACCAGGCTTCCGTAGACCAGTTCGTGGATGGCATCGTCCCACGCGCGCACAAGATCGGCTGCTTTAGATTTGTCGTAGGGAACATTCAGGTCTCTGCTCGGACGGCTTGGGATACCGCCGAGGATCCCTCTGGACACAGCCTCGTGAACGACGGAAGCGGCGGTCGCTAAGGTTTTCCTAGTACCCAGCGCGCCCTTGTCATAGCTCTCGGAGAGCTCGGCATCACTGAGCTTGGTCAACACGCCTTGGAATCTGGTATGCCAGAAACCAGGGGGCAGATCCCGAACACCGGGAATTGGCAGCACAATGCTTCGTAGGAGGTCTGCAAGTAGGGGCGTGGACGACCGCGTGGCGTAGGAGACTGTGCCGTCGGAGTCGCGGCGGGTGAACGGGAAGCCATAGTGGGCAATGGTGCCCCCGTCCTTAAACTTCTCTACCTCCGCATATGTCTCGTGGTGGGTGAGGATATCGAAGAGTGCGTGAAGCTGAGACGAAGTTAAAATGTCGGGGATTGAGACTGCGGGCGGCGAGCAGCCCACAGGGCTCGCGAGTTCGGCGTGAAAACCCTCCGACATGGCGGTCGTCAAACCCTAGCTTAATTATCCCGTTTGGTGCGCCTCCTGAATTGAATTCAATCTTTCCAAAGCTCCACACCAGCCTAGGCGCACTGTGAGGCTGGAGATCGAGGCGTGCCAAGGGCATCGATCTGGTCAAAACAAGCCTGGGGCTCCAGAGACGCTAGCGCAGTCCGCGCGGTGTGAGGTTGTGGATGGCAGGTTGTGGGCTTCCGCGGAGGGGGTTGACGTCACGGGGACAGAAGATCGGTCTCCCACACAAATGACTGGCGGCTCCGAATCGCGGGGTTTGCTTCAGGTCCGAAGGCTGAGAGGAGGACGCGGGGACGTGGGGACGCCTATGGGCAACCACTCTCTATCTGGACGTCAATGACTAGGTTTTAGGTGGTGCAGGCGAGGTTTGCGACACAGCGAGTCGAGTGATGTTGAGGGCGGGAACCGCCAGGGGCTAGCAGTTCGGAAGGTGGCGGCGAGCCCCGCTGGCCCGCCAAACACACGAACCCGTGCCAAGTAAGGTACTTTGTACAGCCAAGTACCAAGCCACACACCCGACGCCAAGCGGCAGCCGCCATAGAGCCGCTCCTGTCGAGCTGCAAGTGTCAATGGGAGCACACAAACACTGCGATCTTCGTATCTTCCACGTAGCGCACAGCATCTTCTCAGCGCTGGCCGCTAATGCTCATTCAAACTCTTCAGTACTGGAGCAGCGGAAGACACGACGCCGACTCTCGGGAAGTCGGCGTTTGGGCCCTCTGCTGCCTTTCTGCCAGAGACCGAGGGCAGTGCGTCATGGGCAGTCCGTCTGATTTCTTCACTAGTGCGCGGTGGCACGATGAACCGTCGAGGCGCGATCGGGGAGCCGCTGCCCACCATCACCAGGGGCTCGATCCACCACCTGCAATGCCGCATCTCCCATCTCCGCGAGGCCCAGCAGAGCCCCCTGAATGCGCGAAGCTGCGAAGGCTTTGGCTTCCCGCACCGGCCTCGCACCATTCCGCGGGAGAGCATGGTTCATGTAATGAGCTGGGACGCTAAGGTAGCTCGCCCTTGGGCAGTGGCGAGGCAACCGCCGAAGCAGACGGACCTGGCTGGCAATTATGGCTGGCATATAACTACCTCGTCGCGCAAAGGACCTTCTCTTCATGTTCATCCCAATCATGCACCATCTTCTTCGCCGTTTCTCCAGGATACTTTGACAGGAAACGAACATGAGGACCAACTACTTGTCAGCCCTCTTAGCGTGGAGCTGGTTGTCCGCGACCGCACTCGCCACCGGACACGTTGTTCACGATTCCAGCTTTGCTCCTGATCACATCCTCAGGGTAGGCGTTTCCGACATTCAAGATGCATGTGAGACTCGGAGGAGCGTGGTCGTCAACGGAACAAGTCCAGGACCCACGCTCCACATCTTGCCCGGGGGTGTCACCTGGATCAGAGTGTACAACGACATGGACAACCAAAACTTGACTATGGTGAGTTGCTCCGGTGTTGTGGCACTCCATAGAGAGCATCTGAAACTGACGATTTGTGAAAGCATTGGCATGGTTTGTCGCAGCGCATGGCCCCTTTCGCAGACGGAACTCCGCTGGCTTCGCAATGGCCTATCCCGCCTGGACACTTTTTTGACTATGAACTCCTCACTGGCCCAGAGGACTCAGGCACATACTACTATCACTCTCACGTCGGCATGCAGGCCATGACTTGCTCCGGACCCTTGATTATTGACGACTGCGGAACCTCACCCTACGACTACGATGGTGAACGCGTTCTTCATTTCGAGGATTTCTTCTCATTGACCGACCAAACGATGGTGGACGACCTGACGGGCAATCCTTGTAAATGGCCTGGCAAAACAGACGGAATCCTTCTTAATGGCCAGGGCCCTGCGGCCGACAAGACAGCCACGACCAGCTCGTCCCACGGAAAAGGTGCCGGCCCCAGCGTCCACGAAAGTCAAAGCCAGGGTGGCCAGGGTGGCCACGGACATCGACTCCGTGCACGGGACGATGCTTCCTCGGGTGCCTGCACCTTGGGCGTCATTGATGTTGAGCCTGGCAAGACATACCGGTTCCGGTTTATCGGCGCCATGGGCTTGTCGTACTTGACCTTGGGCTTTGAGGGTCACGACAACTTAACCATCGTCCAGGTGGATGGCTCGGAGTACAACCAGCCCGCGACTACCGATCACATTCAGTTTGGTCCAGGTCAGCGCTACGACGTACTCTTCAAGACCAAGACACAGGCAGAGCTCAATGCGGACGGCAACAAGTCTACCTATTTCGTTCAGTGGGAGACCCGTGATAGCGAGGATCCGGGCACCGTTCGCGGATACGGCGTTCTTCGATACAACCCTTCGGCTGAGATCCCGGCTGCGCCAACAAACCCCGTTATCACCCTACCCGAGAAGGTAGGCAACTGGATGGAGTACACCTTCACTCCGCTCTTTCCCGACAGGAACAAGGCGCCCACCGCCGATGAGGTGACCCGTCGTGTTATCATCGATGTGGATTTGGTGCAGGACAACGTGACCGGAAGGGTCGTCTGGCAGCTTGCACACTTGACGTGGACAGAGGGTACCTACCAGACGCCCGCCCTTGTCGATATCTACCAGCGCGGCCAGCATGCCGTGCCCAACTACGACGCCGCTCTGAACAATTACGGCTGGGACCCTGCCACAAAGTCTTTCCCTGCCAAGGTCGGCGAAGTCATCGAGATTGTGTTGCAAAACAGGGGAGCACTGATCGGCAACTCGGGTCGGTTGGGAACGCACCCATTCCATGCCCACAGCAAGCACTACTACGATATTGGCAGCGGGCAAGGCGCGTACGACGCCGATGCGAACAATGCCAAGATTGAGAAGCTTGGGTATCGCCCGGTCAAGCGGGACACTACCATGTTATTCATGTACAACGGGACCACCAACCCTGGTCAGGTCGCCGGCTGGCGGGCGTGGCGCATCCGGAAGACGGATGCCGGAGTGTGGATGATTCACTGTCATATCCTGGCCCACATGATGATGGGTATGCAGATGGTCTGGGTTGTCGGTGATGCAAAGGACATGACGACGATCCCGTTCGAGGAAAGTCAGAGTTACCTGACCTACGGCGGAAGCGTCATGGGAAACACGACCCACGACCCTCAAATGTACGAATATTTCAACGCGACAACCAACGAGTGCAAGCCGATTAGTGGAGCTATCTCAGACCAACCAACCCGCTAGTTCCTTGCATCGACCACCTAGACTTGGAGTATTTATTTCAGTAACATGGCATTGAGCGTGGATATCGGAGCATTCATGGTGTTGGGTTAGAAAGGAATGGATTTCTTTTGTTGATCGGTTGCATCTCTTATTTCAATTTCCCCTTTGTTATGTTTCACAACAGAACTGGATAGACAAACATGTATAGATAGATAATTCGTATTAGGTAGCAAAAAAGTCTTCGATAGATTTCCGCGCCCACTCTGAGGAAAAAAAGTTGGTTCCGACTTGCAGATTCCCCTTAGCACTATATCATTCAAAATGTATTTGTGTTTGTGGTCACAGCTGGGAAGAGAAAAATACCAAAACAACAAAAATGCATCGAAATCGAGGAGTTCGATGGATGATGATCAAGCCCGGGTTCGATCCGGAGACCTTCAGTGTGTTAGACTGACGTGATAACCAACTACACCACTCGACCATGTTTTTTTTGTTGAGAACAAGACTTCCAAAACCCCCCTTGATACCCACTCAGGCGGAGGCGGCCAAATCAAGCAGCTGCCTTGAACTCCTGACTCGAGTCGATGTGGACTTTGTCTTTACCATCCCGGCACTAGGGTTAGGGCCAGCTAGTCTCACCGCAACTATGCCACCTCCTTTGTGCCGGTGTCGGTTAGGACTTGGGGAGTCCCAGAGATAGGACTTGGGATGACACACGTCGAAATTGTGGCGTCTTGTGTGTCCGGGCCATACCCTTATCTCCCCATTGTTGGTTCCCCACGGGTCATGGAGGTCCTGCCCGTCCCGGATGTTTCAGAGGTCTTGTAGCAAAGGAGCCCGCCTGGCCTCAACCTGTGAAAAAGAACTGCGGCGGAAGCTCCAAGCCGTGATTGAGTGCCAAGACGGAGGATCGAGGCCAGCTGCAAGGGTGATTTAAGAAGCTTGGGCCATCTCGTGTGCACTGGCGCGCTTGGGCCCCCGCACTGGCACCCTTATCAAGTTGAAAGCGGTGACAGTGGGCGGTAAAATTGGCGCCAGAAACGCTTTCGGCTTAGTGCGGGCAGGCCAGCCTCCTTCCAATTTTCCACGCCGCCTTCATCCACAGGGCAACCAACGGCGCGGAAACAATTGGCATTGGCAGAACCTCCACCTCCCACCCACACATCCACAATCGTCGCTGTCTATCATTTCGCAGTCGAGAAGAGCTTCATGAAGCTGCTCAGCTCCTCCGCTCTCTGTTGGAATCTCCCCTTCTCCACCGCCGCTCCTCCTCCCCTTTCTTGGCCTTTGCGTCTGCCACAGACGTGAAGCGCCGTGACCTCCGTGACGTGGTCGTGCAGACCCCCTCTTCGGAGCAACTGTCGGCGACGCATCGGCCCTCCTCTTCCACCATCCTCACTACAACGTCCAGACGCTACTCATTGCTCCAATATCATTACCACGGTCGACAAGATGTCGCAAGACATTGAGCAGTCGGCGCAGATCGTCAACGGTGTCCTCGACGACGAACGGTCGGGCCTGATTGACGACCTCGCGACCCCGCCAGATGACGACTCCCTCGCACTATCGCAGCAGACGATCCCCTCGACCGAGGCCCCGAACTCACCGGCAGCGGATCCAGCATCATCATTCAGGACAGAACTCAACGATGACCGCGCATCGGTTGTCCCTTCATCATTAACTCCTCCCCCATCATCCCAGCTGCCGCTCAGCGCCGGCGCCGGCGCGATCAACCCGCTTGGATATCCCGCCTCTCAACGTACCGGAATCTTCTCGCCCCTTGCGACGGGACTGAATGGAGTTCTAAGAGATGCTATTGCCACGGCCGAGTTCGTTCTCCCAACAATCGCACATATCGAAGCTGCCGCCGCCGAGGACCTCCGCAGCATGCTCTTAGCTTGCGTAAACGAGCACGCCAGACTTAAGATGGAAGCTGCACACCACAAGCTCCAGTACAGCTTGTTGAGCATTCAATTCGAGGAAAATTCGAAGCGTGCGGCAGTGGAGCATGAAATGACCAGGAAGGAGGTGGACGCATTGCGGATGGCCGAACACTCGCGGCAAGCTCGCTATGACCTGACGACCTCATCCGATGCCTCCCAGGCGAAGTACTACCAGCTGGAGGCCGAGCACCAGCAGGCCTTGTCGGAGAATACGGCACTAAACAAGAAATACAAGGCTGCTCGAAAAGTCATTCAGCAAAAGGAGGAAGAGGTAGCGGGCCTGACGGACGAGCGGGACATGTTGCTGAATCGTATCCGCGAGAACCGCGAGCACTTCCACATACTTTGCAGCCCCGGCGGCATGTTCCACGGAGCTGTAACCCCCAAACAGGCAGCTGCAACCCCGGTGCAACACCGCGCAACCCCACGACAGACGCCTCGATCTGCTACCCACCGAGAAGCTCGCCCTGACCGAGACCACAGCAATCAGAAGTTTACTGCTCTACTTGAGGCCCTCAACCAAGACCAAAACAACAATAGTGCTCCTTCAACGCCCCTTCCCGGCCATCGCCCAATCGCTCGCGCTCAGTCGAAGCACACGAGGAATGTACAGTCCATGTCTTCGTTGCCGACAACACCAATCGCCCGATCCAGACTCGACGGCGGACTGCTTCCTTCGGCTGATCTAGTACCGCAAACGGAGCCCCCTTACCGTGGGGCACGGTTCGTACCAGAAACCCCACCTCCGGGGAAGACCCGGGAACGGCGGAAGAGTAGAGAAAGCACGATCTCAGCCGAGGAGGACAACGAAGAGCTGGCCCGGCAAGCCCTCCAGTCGGTTGCAGCTGCCTCTGTCTCCTTTGCCTCGCGTGGGAGCGACTCTCGTCTTCATCAACAGTCCGGGGAGGGAGAGGAGGTTTTTGAGAGCCAAGCTAGCCAAGCCGCTTCAGAGATGCTGCGCCGAGACCCTCGTGAAAGCTTCGAGGTCGCCAGCTCCGTCAATTCCAGGGACGGTACGCCGGCGCCGGCCGATAAAAGTGCGAAACTCCAGGCGAAGTTATTCGGCGGGCTTAATAAGAGCGGTCTGGCGACGAGCGAGAAGCGCAAATTCAGCGGACATGGGGATATGCGGGAGGAGGTGTCGACGCGGGATCCCCAAATGAGCCCCACGAAGAAGCTCAGGGTTGCTGGCGGTCTTCGGGATCCAGGGCGTGTCGGTCTCGGCATCCGATATGGCCAGGAGGCCTAGGAGGCATCGGATATGCCAGCCAGAAGGGCAGAGAGACAGACGATGGGCTGAATATATTACTTGCATGACAAGGTCGACAGCGTCTGGTTTATTTTCGGTTGTATCATAGCTACGATTCGGTTCACACGGGTGCCAACAATGGTTGGAGATTTTTGATGGCGACGATACTAATGAGCTCACGACCGGCGGATGCCGGTGTTCATTCTGGACAGAAGGGAGCGGTTAACGATACTCGGTTACGCAGATCCTGTATATTACACTACGACACTTATGATGAAGGGGGAATCCCCAGGAATGGGACTGGGTTGATTCGGAGTTTTACAACTTGCGTTTTCGACGCTATTGCAGGGAATAGGCACGATCATGGATGCCTCTCAGATTGGCCAATACCCCCCAATATAGCTATGAATTCTCACTTGCTCATACGTCTTTGCTCGCCTTGTTTACGTTGGGTTCGTGATAGATGTCTCAGAAGACCGGGCAAGCCGGGGAAATGCTTTTGGCGCTTGCAGGGGTACCGCGTCCCCGCGCTGCCGACTTGATTGCCGCCTCGCTCGCCACCCGGCTCTGCATTTTCCCTGAACCCCACTCCGGGGCAGCGCGCAACTCCGCATCTTCCCCGAGGGGGACAACCGGCACCGGCTAGTTTCGTAATCGTTGCCGGTGCTTTATTTTCTCCAACACTTCCTTTGCGCGTCTTCTTTCTCCTGTTTATTGTTATTGTTTTTCCCCAATTGATGATACCCATTCCTTATTTTGCGCTTCGGTCCAGCAGTCGAGCGTTTGCGCCTTTTAGTCCCTCCAAACAAACCCCAACAGCCCCTCCCAAGCTCTCCCAAGCTCTCCTTCACCATGGCCGTCCTCCCAAGGGGCATCAAGGCCGTCCTGGCCAAGTCGCCCAGCGACGTGGTCGTCCTCTCGGCCCTGCGCACGCCTGTCTGCCGCTCCTACAAGGGCAGCCTCAAGGACGCCTACCCCGAGGAACTCCTCTCCGTCGTGCTCCGCGCCACCCTCGACGCAAACCCCAACCTCCCCTCCGCCGCCATCAACGACGTCGGCGTCGGCGTCGTCCTCTCCGAGCTCGGCGGCTCCAAGGCCGCCCGCATGGCCATGAACCACGTCGGCTTCCCAAACACTACCTCCCTCTACACCACCAACCGCGCCTGCGCCTCCTCCCTCCACTCCGTCGCCCTCGTCGCCTCCCAGATCCGCTCAGACATGGTCGACGTCGGCATCGCCGCCGGCATGGAGAGCATGACGCGCAACTACGGCTCCCGCGCCATCCCAACCGACGCATGGCCCGCCCTGCAAGCCTCGAGCGTCAAAGACGCCCGCGACTGCGTCATGCCGATGGGCCTCACCTCCGAGAACGTCGCCGAGCGGTATAACATCTCGCGCGGGGATCAGGACGCCTTCGCGGTGGAGAGCCACGTGCGCGCTGCGCGGGCGCGCGCCGCGGGACACTTCAAGGAGGAGATTGTACCGGTCACGACGCGCTGGCAGGAGGTTGACAAGCAAGGGAATAAAGTGGGCGAGGAGACGATGATCACCGTCACGGAGGACGATGGGATTAGAGTGGGGGTTAGTCTCGAGGCGATGGCGAAGCTGAAGCCGGCGTTTAAGCCTGAGGGGCGCAGCACGGCGGGGAATTCGAGCCAGGTTAGTGATGGCGCGGCAGCGACGCTGCTGATGAGACGGAGTACGGCGACAGAGCTGGGGTTGACGGGGAGTATTATTGGGAAGTTTGTGGGCGCCGCGGTGGTGGGGTGTGCGCCCGATGAGATGGGGATTGGTCCGGCGTTGGCGATTCCGAAGCTGTTGGGGCAGTTGGGCTTGGAGAATGGGGATGTTCAGCGGTGGGAGCTTAATGAGGCGTTTGCGAGCCAGGCGATTCACTGTGTGAGGGAGCTGGGGCTGGAGAAGGATTGGGAGGAGGGGAGGGTCAACCCTGATGGAGGCGCGATTGCGTTGGGTCACCCGCTTGGAGCGACGGGCGCGCGTATGACGAGCACGTTGCTGCATGGGCTGAAGAGGAGCGGTGGGGAGGTGGGTGTTGTCAGCATGTGTATTGGTACTGGCATGGGTATGAGCGGGTTGTTCGTCAGGGAGTAGAGAGGGGACTGTATGGACTGTACATAATGTTCTAATAAAGACGACCTCTAAAATGAAGAAAAGAGAAATAACCACAGGTATCTAGATATGTGAACCCCCTGTATATGTCAACATGCAACGCCACCCCCTATCTCTACTCTCGAGATGCCAGCTAGATAGGTATCGTTCCAGAGACCTTGATGCTTCTTGCAACGCCTGCCTTTCGACTTTCTTCTGACGGACCTCGTAGCTAAAATATGCTTGATAAAAATATACAAGAACGCCTCGCCGCCCTCGCGGCAGCAAGCACTAGATAGGTGGGTTAATGGGCACTATCGCATTGTCAATCCACTGTTTTCGGCAGTCACAGAGTTAGCATTGAACTTATCGGCACTTTGAAGGCCCCGGGCGGATAGCTAGAGTTACAAGAATGGACTCACGTTGATAATGTCTTGCGCAGGCCTCGACGGAGGGACTACCACGATAGAGTGAACGTTTATCCAATTGCGCAAGCTGTTGTCGTCCTGGTTGGCGGGGTAGTTATGAGGACCAAGATACGGCTGAATTTGGGCCAAAAGTTGATCAAGATTCGGCCTGTCATTCGGGTCGTCGCACAGACACTGCTTCACAGTGTTGATGAGATTCACAGAATACTGTAAAGCTAAAGGCAATCCGCGGTTGAAGGTTTCCAGCTCCCAGCCATATGAAGCGGCGTTTCCAAGCGGCACTCCCAAAGGGTTTGGGTTTGGAATCATAACGTCAACAAGACCGAGTGGGCTCTCTGGCACCTCATGCAACGTGATGGCATTAAACATTACCTGTGATTGTGAGTATAGAGAGCCCGCAACATTGGAACATAAGGTACAAGTACCCACCAATCCGACCTGGAAGAGATTTGACTTGTATGAGTAGTTTCCGGCAACCCGGTGCAGCGGCGCCGGGGCGTTCGCTGCTGGGGCGTTCGCTGCTGGGGCGTTCGCTGCTGGGGTGTTCGCTGCTGGGGCATTTGCTGCCGGAGCAGGCGTGTGGATGGGCGGGGCTGGTGGGCGGTTGGGCAGGTCGTTAACCCATTCCCACTCCTCACTGAATTGCTCCTGTCCATTATCTTGTTAGCAGATAGGTAGCACCAGTGTAGGCCCATCCGCGGACTTGCCGGCGTCTTGTAGCCATCCTTGCCTCTCCACCGAGCTCCCCACATAAACATTCTATGCGCCACAGTTAGAGACAGTCTGTGGCGGCCAAGAACAGGAATGCGGCTCTTACGGATCATGATAAATCGGCAGTGTGCTACTCATACGCTTGGCGTCCCCAATATCGCTGATCTTGAAGACAGGGGCGAACGTGTGCATGTCTTGGTGGCCGTGCCTGTCCAAAGGTTGGCCGCGGTTCATTTCACCGACCAGGACTACACCAAACCCGCAGTCAGTCAGTATCCAGTATCCAGTATCCACAATAGGCAGGGCAGGGGGCGCACTATTTTGCGGGTCAATATCAAAGTGTACCAAGTGCGTCCTCCTACTGCGACCATTGGGAATAGTCTCGCTGATCAGCGGCCCGTTAGATCCTCCAGAAGCATCGGTATTGTTCCAGGCTTTCTGCTTCATCGGGGGAAGCTCCAAGCCGATGCACGCCCTCACCACTGGGCACCGTCAGCGGGGATCAGGGATCGGGCAGAGGGTCGTTCTCACAGCAGCTAAAGATGTGCCAAAGCAACCGCTCTGGAATCTGGTGCCCCAAGCCCTGGATATTTCTTAAAAAGTCATCCATGCTACCCCGGGGACAGTACTCGAGGAAGAGGGTGTTGTCTGCCTCAAATGCGAAGTGGGGAGGATGCGGCGCTGTACCTGGCGCGGCAGGAGGGGCCCGTGGAGTTCGCCTCAGCGGCAAGATACTTTGAACTATGTGCGCCGAGCGAACATACGTCTGTTGGGCATCGTCAGCTCGATGTGTGCTCACGCGATGCCGTTCTGCCTACCTCGGTCAGTATCCTTTCCTGCTTGAGCTCCCAGAGCGCCCGCCTGCGCGGGCGAGTCGGAGTAAAATGGGCGCACTTGACGACGAAAAATCTCCTGGCGTTACCCTGGGGCGCTCTGCTTTCGAACAGGGCGGCCGTGCCGCGGCCTCCTCCGCCCAGACATTTGGTGAAATATATGCCGGAGGTACGAGGATCGAGACGCTTGGTAAGACTCCCTAGCTGCTGCACCGTATCATTCTGTGTTACGCTCGCGGGCCACGGATCCATTTGATTCAGCTGCAGGGCTGGAAGTTGCCCTGCTTGCGGCAACTGGGGAATCTGTCCGAGCCCTAGCCATGTGGCGGGCGCTGTTCGGGGGAAGACCAACTGGGTGTAAATCGGCCGTCGCATCGCGTCAAGCCAGCCATTGGGAAACCCAATCCGATACCCCCTGTAGTAGTCACACGATTGTTGCCGGAGGGTTACGAACTCGGTGCGCTTCCGCCCCTGTGGCCTGACGTCGGCAGCCCTGTAGCGACGTTCTGCCATCTTGCGCGAATCTTCCGATCAGTGTAGTCGATGAATCTGTTAGGTTTGCGGATGGCAATGATGCGGATACGTGGGCACCGGCATAGACCATACTTGATATGCATCATCTTAAGAGACAAGATGCACAAAGAAAGGTCATCCGGATTTGGCAATATCTCGAAGTCAGGCCACAACAAAGCAGGATGAGGACGGCCGCTCGAAGACACAATGAACACAATTGTGAGAGCCGCACTAAGAAAACTGACCGCTCCTACGCCCTTGAATGCGTGGCGTCTACCACATGGGCTTGGTTTCAAGGGGTGATATCTTCTTAGAAGTGATGAGCGATGTGCCTTGCATCGTCTCAAATGAAAGGATGTCTAGGTTTTCTCCTTGCGAGAAGGCGCGATGGAAGTCCTCACACAGTTTGTGCCAGAATATTAAGGGCTGATTTATTACAGTGTAGGCTTCGACTGCATCATAATAGGCTTTGATTACATTGGGACAGGTGGTTTGGGAACTTAGCAAAACTTCTTCATAATGCAGGAAGGTCTTCTCCGAATTGAAGATGGCAAATGATGATGAAAACCTGGCGTGCATTCGCAAACTAACGATGTGAAATCTATGAGACAGAGGTCTTATTATACAAATAGCACATGACGCTGCCTGCCTTGGCTGTTAGATATTAGTGCTCTCTTCCGCAGGTATTCTCGTGTCCGAGATGATGAGAAGAACCGAAGGCTAAAAATAAAAATAAGTCGACCAAAGCACTGCAACCTCCCGAATCACGCTTCAGTTGTCCTTGCGCCCCTTCTTGATATAGACGACGTCGTCGTCCTCGTCGTCGATATCCTCGTCCAAGTCCATATCTGACCAATCAGCCTCCTCCCCGCCGTCCTCCTCGTCATCCGACCACGTCCGCTCATCTGTCGGGACGTACTCCTCCGGAATTCTTGTGTCTTGCGCGGTGTAGGTAGTATCAATCTTGGGCGCGTCCCACGCAGCGGCCCATCCTAGGAGAGAGTCGCGGACACCCCTCTGAAGGGAGAGCCTTGCGTTGCGCGCCGAGTCGGTCTCCTCATCCAAAGCGGCCCACTGGTGGACAGATGTATATTCGACATCTGCCGCCTTAAGAATGTTGCGTGTGATCAGTTCCAACTGCTCGCGGAACTTTGTAATCGCCTCGGAACACGCCTTAGAGGCTAAGCGGACAATCTTGTCCTGCTCGGCGTTGAAGACTCTCTGCATCTCTATCACCGCCTCGGTGAATGTCTTTTTGCCTCTTTTGTCCGAAAAGGCCTTCAGGATGTCGTGCCTCCTATTCATATGGCCCTTTCCCCCTTTCTCCTCTTTAGCCTTCTTGAAAGCCTTCTCCCACCCCTTCTGTAGCTCCTTTTCAAGAACGGCATGAATAGTGGGTGACTGGGTCGACATGCCAAGTAGGGCCTGGCCGATCCTGTCTTTGAGCTCCTCCTTGATTGGCGAAAGGCTCTCAACTTGCTTGTGGAAATACTCCTGTTCGTCGTACAGTCCGGGGAAAAAGTGTGGGAGGGCCTTCTCAATGGACAGCAAGATCTGCTTCCAGATTTTGTCCACATCGAGGCGTATCTTGCGCTCCAGGTCTGGAATATTTCCATGAACCTCTTCGATCCAGGGACCCAAGATCAGAGTCTTGAACACTAACGCCCTGTGGATGAGTTTAAGTCAGTTATTTCGATGTGAACGAGACCTTGACCAGGACACTAGGGGGCGTATATTGTGCAGGGGCGGGCGCCTCAACTGGAATAGTCGATCAAGGCCTCCTCGACCATAACGCTAGAGGCGTGTATCATTCGGGGGGACGCCTCAAATGCTTTGTCCGAGGCGTTGTAACACAAGGGGACCACTTACATATTTTCTATCCAGTTGTACTTGCGTTTTTTGCCGCCGGCGTGGCTGACAAAGTCCCCACCGCCACGGCTGACTATGGCCTTGAACGTCGAGTGGTACAATTTGGTTCCGAAGTACTCTTCTGCCCACGAGTCTGGAATCTTCATGGCCCAGTTCTCAACAATACCGGGCAGGGCCTTTGCGATCTCTTCCAGTACTGTGTCTCTTGACTTGAATGGGTTGCACCCCTTGACCCCTGATTTCACCCCCTTTGTAATCAAAACATCCAATTTCTTCCGAAGTTGGGTGCATGTTGCATCCGAGATCCCAGCCTTAACCTCCTCGGGCGATGCAGTGAATCGATGTTTTTTGCACTCGCCATCCGACCAGGACTGCATGCTTTTGAAGAGAATCAAGTAATGGTTGAGAAGCGCAAGATCTTGGCGCTCTCGCTGCGGAATTGTAGTTTCTGAAATCCATTCCCTGAGTGCTGGGATGCCGCTATACAAGACGCTGGGGAATCCTACGCACGGCTTGGTGACCCTGCCCTCGAGGTCCCAGTATGCTTTGACGCTCACGGGGAATATACGGGGCCTGAAAAGGTCCCTGAATAGCCCAGTGGTGGAGCCTGAACGCGCCATGAGTTCATCGTGGCGATACTTCATGTCTTCCCAAATACGCCTGGTCAGCAGTTTGTTGCGCGCCGTGATGGATTTGAAGGCGCATGCTCCTGCCAGTTTGGAGCATTCTGCCTTCAGTACGTCCGTTTTCCTCAGGCAAGATTTTCTCTGGCGTTTCCACTTCTTGATCTCGTCCTGGACCTTGTTCTTCTCCGACTCATCGTCGATCCTTTTGATGGCCTTCGATGCGTTTTTCATTTTTTGTTTGAGAGAACCAGCTGCATCTTTGTACTTCTCCACCTCTTTACTTGCCTTCTCAAGCATTCGAACTTTTTCGGCGCTGCTGTCATCCTCGCAAGTATCGCTGGCCCAGTCGATGTCGCCGTCAGTCTTTGACAACACCACACAGAAGCTACGGTCGTCGAATTTCCCGTCCATGCGCATGTTGATCATTTGATTGCTTGTGATCAGCTCGACCCCGGTGTATTCATCTGCGGCGCGGACGCATGGAGTCACCACGACGGCGACAGCCAGTTTGTCGTAGTACTTTCGAGCAACTGCTGCTCGTCCAGCCACAACATCAGAAAGTCCTGGCAAGTCGACCAGGACCAAACCGCCCTTGAGAATTGGGGACTTGACGTAAAGATCGACGGAATCGATCAGGGGCCACAAGGCCATGCTTTTGTTTGTAGTGCCGGAGACTCCTTTTCCCTCTTTCTTTGTCGAGTCGAGATATGGCTTTACTTCGCGCGCGAAGATTTTTTGATCGGGCCCGTAGACCGTTTTCTTACTGCCAAGCAGTTTCTCCGCAGGGTCACCCTTTTTGAGGAGGTCGGCCGTCGACAAGCCCTCCAATTCTCGAAGGCCGAACCCCCAGACTGCGTGTATCTGGACGGCCATATCCTTGATGTTGGCAGAGGCCTCCGCGCGGGACCTCTCTCTATCATCCTCACTTATCGACTCGTCGTCGGTCTCCGGGCGTGAGAGCCTGACAACCTGCTTGAGGTCCTCAAAAAAGCGGTCCAGTTGCTCCCGCATCTCCTGCAGGGGGGTGAAATTGATCACCGCGTAGAAAAGTCTCTCCGCGTCTTCACTGTAGTTATAGGCCACTCTGCAGACGGTGGCCGTGGATGCTTCCGCGCTGGATGAGGGCAAGAGGCCATGGTATCCAAGAATGGTGTTGAGTAGTGAGCTCTTGCCAGCACCAGTCTGTCCTTGGACTCCAATGAGAAGTTCGTCTTTCTGTTTGTCGGGGAGGGCATCTGCGCAATTGTCAGGAACATTGGCCAAACAGCGCAAGTTTTTCGGAGAGAGAATCTTACCGAGATCTCTGACCCATTTCTGCAGGAGCTTCACGTCGACCGATTTTGAAAGGTCGGCATCATCCAAGTACGACTTGAAGAAGCCCAATAGTTTCGCACCATGGTGTTTGGCGTCTTCAAGAGCTTGTTCGGATATCTGCTTTCGAGTTTTCGGGTCTTCAGCAGTAGCCGACTGCCAAAGAAACTGCTCTGAACTCATGACTGAGAGATGCTTGATGAGTCAGTGTTTGGTACTGGGGAAGAAGAATACTAACTCGAGTGTTGTTTTTGGAGGAAGAAAATCAACTCGGAAAGCAGGAGAAATGCTTGCTTTGTATTATAGCAGGCGAGTACCCTAGCGCTCCTCTCTAGAGAGAAGACTTGTGAAAGAGTGGAAGTATTGAGGCCCAGGGAGGGAGGCCCAAGGGGTGAGGATGCTGCTGGCCAAGAACCTGGACGGATGCCAGGTTGAAAGTTGGTTGTTGGAAGAAGGAAATCGGTTGTGAGTACGTAACGAACCGAAACTGTTGCTTTATGCCGGCCAAGTGCGGGCCTTTCTAGCAAAGAAAGGAACGAGCAGGGAAATTTGATTTTGCTGAATTTGGGATGGAACGAATTAGAGCGGAGTGGAAGGCACTGTCTGTCATCTGATGTATAAATCTTAGGATGGAAAAAGCTGAGCACCAAATTGAAGGTAGGAAAATAGCTTGGGCGAGGTCTTTTGGAGCGCTGCCTGAATCTGAGAAAATTGTTTGTCGGTTCACTGGGTAGCACATGAAGTTCAAAAGAACTCGGTAGGTACCTAGTATTTCCAAAATTCGCGAAGGCAACGGCGACTCAGAGATGTGCTGAGCCGGATTCGCACGCTCGGAAGGAACAGCCATCTTGGTCCCATCCTAGGTAGAGAGCATTATTTCAGGCGGCTAGTGGTTCAGCCAGTTCTCCCCAACCAAGCATCTTGATAGATAGCACATCAACTTGAAGACGCCGTGGCCCTCACTACCGAACTAAGACCCAGCTAGTTCCCACCATAACTCCCCAGTGCCGCAGCCACAACCCCTGCGATGTCTTCCAGGTTGGAGATCCAGGATCAGAGGCTCCCCCGGAGAAACCGGATGGGCCGTGGATGTCGTGGGCTTCTTCGCTGCCGCCGCTCATTCCTAACTGACAGCAATGGTTGGCAAGCAAAACAGCAAGACAGCGAGCATTGGGGTTGTGCGGTCGAGTGGCCTCAAAACTGGGGTGTCCTGGATCCCTCACGGAGAGACGAGAAGTGCCCGACGTCGCATTTGCGCAAACGGAATGCTGAAATCTGCTTTTCATCACATCATTTCTAGATGATTATGAAGGCTCCAACCAAAAGAAAGCATTGCTTAGCCAGTGCGGAAGATGGCTTTTTACTGCCAATGCCTCAGGTCACACCGCTGAAATTTTCATCGATAAGAAAGGAATAGCTCGAAGTAGTGCACTGTTACCTCCTGGCTTGTGACCTGGTGACCACGCAATACTTAAGACGGTTTCGACCACGTTGATTCACGAATGCGAGGGTGATGTGTTTCCGCAGACGCCCGTGAGTCCATTTCGGCATATTTGAACCACGCTCTGACCTCACATCACTTCCTTCATACTCCAAACCACCTTACAAAACCAAACACATACGGACATCATTTCAGGTTCACACCTGACACGATAGCAATGGACATCCCCATACGTTCCAAACCCAACATCCACATAAACCCCCTTTGTTCGGAGTCCAACGAGGAGTCCTCCCCCCAAGACCAACCGCCCCCTAGAACTATCCCCACGCGCAACAACCCAAATAAAACAAACAAACCCCCTCCCAAATTACCGCCACAAAAGCTCTTATCATCCTACCGCCTCTCCCAACACCAAGTCCCGCCGCTTAACGTGGAGATGCCGCCCCTTTCGAGCACACTAGAACAAGACACCAACCCAGACCATATACCGCGCAAACCCCCCCCAAATCTCCATTCACAACCCCCCAGTCTCCCAAAACATGGCTCGGCTACTCCCACCGCTCACACCAGGATGACGAGGACAACATAAGGGAAACAACGCAGTCAGCACGGGACTCAGTCGATCGGTTCAAGCGCTCGCCGGATCTAATTGATATGTGGCCACGAATGGCGCAGGGAGGGATGGGCGTGGCGATGGCGACGGTCGTGGAGGTTGATGCGGGGGATCTTGAAGGGGATGAGTCCGAGACTGAGGGGGATGACTCGGAGGATGGGGGCGAGGATTCCAGCTCGGAGTCAGAGGTAGAGTCACACGGGGAGGAGTGATAGGAGATTGTGAGGGCTATGAGCTTCTAGGGGGGGATATGAAAGAGATGTGAAGGCCTTCTCAGCTAGTAGATGTTTTCAGCGTAGCATGTGATGTATTCACATCAGATGATAACTATGCGCCTCAGGGACGAGTGAGGTCGGCCGGGATCTCCGGGCCTCCCGGGATGATGCCAACTCTGCGCGCACCGCCCAGTTGTTGCACGCTGTGGATCGAAGGCTCTTTTTGATGGAAAAACGAGTGTGTTGATTGCTTCAATCGGTTGGAAGCCGAGGGCTTCCAACCGCTAAATACTGCGTACAGTGGGGTAGCTCCATTCCTCCGGTGTTGTGGCCTGGAATGGACCACGCAGTAATTTGACAGAATACTAGCGATCGGACCGATCGCTGGTATGGAGGTTATTTAGGGATTGGATTCGTGTGACACCAGTGCTTCACCGCCGCAAAGGGGCACACCTAGCAAAAGGCAGAGCAGGCGATGAGATGAAATTGGAGAAATATGACGTATTTATAGCAACAGGAGTTTTGATACCATCTAAATCCAAACGACCTGGGTATACAGTACAATTTTGGGTATGTCCAGTCAATCCACTCCGTGCCCATGGGTATCATATCAATCGTCAAAAAAGCAGAGGCCATCCAGACCCGGCCACGCCAAGCCAATGAACACTGTCGTAGGAAATAACGCTACTTTCCATCAATCAAGCCGTCAGTTTGGTCGCTGCCTCGGCATCATCCGGATTTGGTCGAAGCGGGGTATAAGCGGTGCATGCCGAAGGCAACCATCACGTCGAAGGTTCAAAGCACGCCGCAAGCAGCCCGGGCTCCGCTTTGGTGATAGTTTCGGCAGCGATCATGTGAACTGAAAAATCCAATGCCCCGAGTTCTGTCGAGGAAATGTCGTCATGTGAATCGAAAACCCCAACGCCTCGGATCCTATCGAGGAAACATCGTGGCCCCCATCAGATGCAGTCGCCGCACTGAGCGTGGTGGCAGTGAGAGCAGCTGGTGCTGATGACGAGGAGGGACCCGCACTTGCAGCATCGAGGGGTGCAGGCCGACATATTTGGAGCTGTGTGATTTGTCTTGTGTGTTTGAGAAAGACCGAGAGCGAGTGGGCGAGCTATCGAGGAATGTAGAATGATTGGATTTGTGATGCTTTGTTGCGTAATCACAGCCTTGCCAGGAGAGATATTTGGTATGAGTCTGACAGGATTGTATGGGACAAAGAACCTTACGATCCCCGCAATGGTGTTGAGGGAGGGCGAGCAAAATATATAGCTGGGATACGCCCCCTCGGTGGGTGGCAAGATTTTGACGCCCTTGGCCGGTGAGCGCTTGGATGGAGTCAGGCGACACAGGGGACGGGACGAATCGGAGACGAGAGTTGTGGGATGCGTGGGTGACCGCCGGGTACGGGATGCACTCTTTGGCCTTTTTCGCAGCCACCAGAACGGGATGCGGCTTACTTGCAAGGTTGCCTGGGCTGGCACGGCTGGACAAAACCTTGGTTCAGTGAGACAGTGGTGAGGATCGTGAGGTTTTCGGCCGTATAAGCTCAAGGAGCGTCGTGCAGTGGTCGTCCAGTGCTCCCACCGAGCTGCAACGCGTCCCTGGCTGCATTAGTCTGGGGGTCGATCGACTTCCCCGCAGCCCATCACACCCGTGGGATTTGTTGAGGCTGCCTGTGAGTGGCCAATGAGGCGATGCGATGAGGTTTGCGCATTTGGTAAATCGTTCTCTGGAAACGTGGCGTGGGGGCATCAGCCTCCGACATCGTCCGACATGAGGTTTTCATCGCCCAGCCTGCGCCAGATGGATTCCGAGAGGCTTGCAAGGGTGGGGGACCGAGATGAGGCCTGAAGCCAGGCTCGCGGTGGGGGACGAGAGGTTCGTGCCGTCCATTGTGCGCACACTCAAGCGAGACCAAGCAAGGGCTCGGGTGAAGCAAGAAAGACCCTCTTGTGGAACAAAGAAACAGAATGCATCCGACTTCTGGAGGTATGCGAGGCCAATGTGCTATGCGGCTCAGTGTAATATGAAGGTAGGTACCCTGCACGTAGTGCAATGGACAGTTTGATGCGGATTGAACGTCAAGGGCGGGTATTGGCGCATCTAGCTGCCCGGAGACTTCGGTATCATCGCCCTGAAATAGACGCGGCAACAAGATCAAAGCATTTTATGCCCAAGATCAATTCGAATCGGAGACAAGTCAGCCTTGATGAGAGCGTGCCATTGACAACGGAAAGATTGAAGCTGGAAAAATCAGGACGGCTTCATTCGCCAAACGCTCCCAACTGCCTGGCTGTGGGATTGTACCCCGCCATTTGGGAGCCTTGGCAACCCCAACCCTGGAGGAAAGCGCCGAGCGGGCTGCCTCAGGGCACACAGCCCGGACTGTGGAGATGAGGGGCCGCCTGGATTTGAACCGACGCTTTCCTGGTCACAGCCGCGTCTGGTCGAGGCAGTTTCGAAGGCGCCCTCGGCTTACTTCTTTCAGCGCATCAGAATTCGCGAATGCCGATTTTAGACAGGCTGATGCAGGACAAAGATGAATCCCTCAGGCAGCAGCACGGTGTCAGATTGGTTCTTATACTCGGCCCGTATGTTAGGCGGATAGGGCTGGCCGGTGCTCCGGACAATGTACGGCAGTCAGCGACGGTGGAGGTTCGAGACCCGAGATGCGAGATATGAGATGCGAGAATACCATGTTTGATCCCTCATCTCCACAGAATCCACCATTCAACCGGGGTTTCCCTACGAGGGATTTCTGGCCGGATGACACTTTATCTCTCTCATTCCTGTCCATTTGGAGTTAGTTGGAGTCCTCAGATGGAAGTCCAGGCCAGGGGATGGAAGGTTTACGATAAGCCGCCTGCACCGTCCAAACACGGGGCCGATCCCAGAAGCAGCCGCACAACCCCGCCCGGTGCCCCGTGCGGCTCAGCGCCCAATAACTACCTACTATAGTGGCCGCTGAAGAATTCCGTCAGCATCACTGCCCTGGGTCCGCCTGCGGAGCGGGACCACCTGGCTTTGACATTTCCAGTCGCATCTTGCAAAGTGCGGTGTGAGAAAGAGCCCAGCAGGCAACCGAGGGGTCTGAGTGCCTCAAGGCACAGGTCCCCAGCAGTAGCGTCGAGTATTCAACCACTTGTATCGCACGTTTCTTTGGCTGCCAGGCCGAACCGGGAGCCGCATACCTTTGACTCACGAACCCAACCGCATCCCCTTTGTTTCCCTCCGCCGCTACCCTGGACCGCCACAGCCTTTGAGGGCCGCAATACTCACACTATAATACCTGAGACGCCATCGAGACGGTAGAGGTTTTCGGTTTCAAGCTACACACCCAGCACGGTATATCGAAATAAACAACGCAGACGCGGCCAGGGATACATCCACCGCAACCATGGTCCGAGTATGGCATCGCAAGAGCGCTGGGGGGAGTAGTAATGCCTCTGTCGACAGCAGCGATGACTCTAACAACGAGAAAACTCTCCCCATACGACAACGACGGGCCCATACACCTCCAACGGAATCGTCGGATCAGGAAAAGGGCGCGATCCCCGAGGAAGACGACGAGCCACGGCCAAATCTCGCAATCCACCCTTTCCCGACGAGAGATGGCCTAATAGTTAGCATTCAACCACCGCGGGAGCCAGTAGAATCACTGAAGGAGCACGTCCCGTGCGACATCGTTCTGGTTATCGACGTCTCGGGCAGTATGGGCTCAGATGCACCTGTTCCGGGTAATCCAGGGGAGACCAAGGAGAAGTACGGGCTTTCGGTATTAGATCTTACAAAACACGCCGCCAAAACGATATTGGAAACGCTGAATCCAAACGACCGGTTGGGCATCGTCACGTTTGCGAGTGACGCCAAGGTCAGTCACCTTCTCCATGTTGGTACCGCCGAAGATGACGTTAACATGGTTCAACAGGTCGTTCAGAAACTAACCCCTATGAATTCTAATAATAAGCGAAACACAAGGAAGAAGATCGAAGCCATGGTTACTAGGGATATCACCAACCTCTGGGGTGGAATTCAAACCGGTCTGAAGCTGTTTGATACTGGCTCTAGATCTTGTAATGGAAAGGTTCCCGCCCTCATGGTTTTGACCGATGGCATGCCAAATCATATGTAAGTTCAAATCCGGTCTCCTTCCTCAGTATAGGCATGTATTCTTCGTGGATGCTGACGGTTTCCTAGGTGTCCTGCCCAAGGCTATGTTCCTAAGCTCCGGAGCATGGGACAACTGCCAGCAACACTTCACACCTTTGGGTTTGGCTTCAGTCTGAGATCAGGCCTGTTAAAATCCATCGCCGAGGTTGGAGGAGGAAACTACTCTTTTATTCCAGACGCGGGAATGATTGTAAGACTTCCCCTGTTTTCATATCCACGCTTGATATCCATGTTAACCCTCACCAGGGAACCATCTTCGTCCACGCTGTCGCAAACCTCCAATCAACGTACGCCAATAACGCCGTCCTCCACCTCAAATATCCCTCGTATCTCGGTCTCGAAGAAACAACAGGCGAAGCCGTGGACAAGCAAAAGCCCGTCGAGATCGAAGGGACCGGCCCCCATGCCACGACCCTGCTCACAATCTCACTCAGCAACCTCCAATACGGCCACCCTCGCGACATCTATCTCCGCTACAACAAGGATATATCACAATCTCTCTCAGCCGGCTTCGCAGAGGCAACCCCGCCAGTAGTCACCGCCGTCCTCGAGTATCAACGCCTCACCACCGACATTGACCAAGTCGCCGCGGCTCGGAACCTCCTTGACACCTCCACGACCCTCACCCCTACCGATATAGCATACCACCAGTCGCGCTCCGCCCTCGTTGCCTACCTCTCCTCGCTCTACCCCCTCCGCCCCGACGAAGAACACCAACACCCGCACGTCTTCCCCCCCGAAACCCTCGACCTCTTCAACGCCTTCGTAGCCTCCTTCCCCGCCTCCGCCCCAGAATTCGCCGACGATCCGCACTGCCAATCCCTCATGCAGGACCTCTGCGGCCCCATGAACACGGGGCAGGTCTCCCTCGCGCTCAGCTCAGAGCAGTACTACCACCGCTGGGGAAAACACTACCTCCCCAGCCTGGCAGGGGCACACGCCCACCAGACATGCAACAGCTTCAAGGACCCCGGCCCGCTGATGTACGGCCGGGAAAGCCCGCTATTTACAGCATGTCGAGACCGGCTGGACGCCGCGTTTGATGCGCTACCGGCACCGAAGCCGAGTAACAAGTCGAATTACAAAGGGCATATCAGCATGAGTAAGTACAATAGGTCGAGCAACCCGTGCTTTGCGGGGTGCTCGACGGTGCTGCTTGCACTGCCGGAGGGGGTGGAGAAGGGGGGCAGGGTGCGGGAGAGGGTCGTGAGGATTGGGAGGCTCAGGGCGGACATGCGGGTGCAGACGCCGCGGGGCCCGAGGAGGGTCGTGGCTGTGCTGAGGACTCCGGTGAGGAGGGCGAGGATGTGTGTTGTGGGAGGGGGAGAGGGGGTGCTGGTGACGCCGTGCCATCCGGTGATGTTTCCTGGCGGCGACGTGGCGGGAGGGGGGTGGGTGTTCCCGAAGGATGTTGCGCGCAGGGAGGCGAGGTATACGGGGTCGATTTACTCGGTGCTGCTGCAGAGGGATGCTGATGTGGATGCGCATGCTATTATGGTGGGAGGGGTTTGGGGAGTCACGCTTGGCCATGGGAAAATGGGGCAGAGCGCTGGGGAGCGAGCGGATGTGAGGGCTCATGGGTTTCTGGGCGACTATGATCGGGTTATCAAGAGCCTTGGGAGACTGCATAGGAGCCGTAGCGGGTTGGTGCTTGGCGGAGGAGTGACGAGGAATCCCCGGACGGGGCTGGTGGATGGATTTGAGAGAGCGTCGCCCGAGCAGGTGAGAGCCGTTATGAGGGCTGTTGGTGCCGGGAGCAAGCCCAAGCTGGTGCTTGCGTGCGCTTGATGGTCATCTATGACCCCTCGCGGGAGTCGAGATCAGGGACATAAAGAAAGCAATACATAGGTTAGCAGCAAGATTGGAAATTTATAATGTTATTTTATTGCTCGATGCGTGTCTCGCCAATGCTGGACATTAGTTGGGATTTTCCCTCTCCTTCGCGATGCTGAAAGGAGGAGTCGGGAGCAGATTGGGGCGCTCGAATTGCGAGAAAGAGGGCACAGCGTGGAGAATTCCTTGGAGCTAGCGAGAGTGAGCTTCCTTGCCAAGCGATGAGTATTTCTGGCGAGCTGCCCGGTCTTGAACTCGCAGTCGCATCAAGTTGGGCGAGCGTCTGGAGTCCTCTGTGGGGCGAGCAATCACGAGCGTTTGCAGCGCCCGAGCTGACGGCTGTTGCCGGGTGGTGCACAGCCGAGTTTCGGCCAGGAACAAGGGTGCCCCACCACCACGAATATTTTGGCGAATCAAAATTCCCCATCGCCTTCATAGGGTTATCAAGCCCTTCCAAAAATTTGGCCAGCCGCATCTCCAAGCAGACACCTCCAAATTCGCATCAGCTTCACGACCGGTGATCTACTATCGACAATCAGGAGGGCTTGATCCACAACCGTCACAATGGTGAGCATGCCGTCCCTGAGGCAATTCGCAAGATGGATTGTCTCGTCTTCCGACCGACGGAGCTGTTACTGACGAGAATTCTCTCCCCAGGCGATCAAGCACAATCAGCAAATCCCCAACAACCGTGAGCAAAATCCCCTCGGACGACGAGCAGACGCCTTCTCTGGCACGACGAGAACCACGAAACTGATTCCCACCCGCAGATTTCCGCAAGGATTGGCAGAGGCGTGTTCGGTGCCACTTCGACCAGGTTCGTCGCCCGAAACACTGCGGACAAGTGACGCGTTGAGCTGGGACAATATTCTGACTTGATGGAAAATAGCCCGGCAAGAAGTCCAGCCGTCGTATCGCGCGCCGCGCGAAGGCTGCTGCCGTCGCCCCTCGCCCGGTTGACAAGCTCCGCCCGATTGTCCGATGCCCGTTAGTAACCCCAGCAGAACCTCGATTTTGGGATAGGGAGGCAGGCCTAACGTATTTCTAGCACCATCAAGTACAACCGTCGCACCCGTCTGGGCCGTGGTTTCAGCCTTGCCGAGCTTAAGGTGCGCACGCTTTCTCAAAAACCCTAAGTTGTTAGATCTAACAAACTTTGCAGGCTGCTGGCATCCCCAGGCTCTATGCCCCCACCATCGGTATCTCCGTCGATGCCCGCCGCCAGAACCTTTCCGAGGAGGGCCTTGCCGCCAACGTCGAGCGCCTCAAGTCCTACAAGGCTCGCCTGATTGTCTTCCCCAAGCGCAACAATAAGGCCAAGAAGGCCGATACCCCCGCTGGCGAGCGCAGCGGCGAGACTACACAGAGCATCAAGGGCGCCTTCGGCCTCGAGGATGTTGTCGCTTCCGGCTTCAGCGAGATCAAGAAGAGCGATATCCCCAAGACGACCGGTGCGTACAAGGCTCTCCGGAAGGCGAGATCCGATGCCAAGCTCGTTGGTGTCCGCGAGAAGCGTGTGAAGGACAAGGCGGACGCCGAGGCTGCCAAGAAATGAGCGGCGATTTACTCAGCGTGGCGGCAATGGTTAGGAAGATTCCCGGCGGTGTTCGTTTGGCAGGTCTGGTTGCGCTTCTGCTTTTCCTGGTAAACCCGGCGAGGACAAGGGTTCCCATATGACCGTGTAGTTTCGGGGATTCATTTGCTCAGGGCAGGGTTCAGAAAGTTTACACGCATCATAGGGATTGCTAGAGCATTTCACAAATGAATGGACAGGGAAAAGCATGAAACACGACGCTCTGTATTTGGCGTTTGGTTGCCAGGTATTCCAGCTAATGAACTGATGTCAACTTACCAGAATTTCTATTTGGTGTTTCAACATCCATCATTGAGCCCCTTGCCCTGCTTTTCTGTCTTCGAGAACCAGCTTTCCGCCCTCGCTCAGCACCTGCTCGAGCAACATCCTTCTCCTGGGCGCCAGCTCTCCTGAAAAGCCCCTGATGATCTCCGCACCCAGCACCAACCCGTTCTCGCGGTCGATCTTGGCGATGCCAGCCGCCTGCTTGGCATCCGCCTGCTGCGGCTCTATTCCAAGTCCGTCCACCAACCCAGTAGCAAACGCCGGTACTGCCGCCGCAGTACTATCCTTTCCCTCCTCACCCTCATCTACCTCCGTAACTCTTCCACCCTCCACAACCTCCCACTCCTCGTCACTCATCGCCCGACCTGCCACAGCATCCACCAACACTCGGCACGCCTCCGGCGACTCCAGCACACGTACAGCCAACTTGCCGCCATCCGTGGCAGACTTTGCCAACATCGCTAGCACGAAGATCGCCTCGGACCGCAGCACGGGAAACTTCTTGTTCGCGAGCTGGTTGGCCAGCGTCTTTGTCAGGGGCGCAGCATGCGCTTCGTAGAACCTGGCTCTTGCTGTGGTGGCTTCGGGGGTTTGATCGCCCCATGTCCAGCTGGACGGGAGGACGCGGTAATGTTCTGGTGCTTGGAGGACGCGCGCTACGGCGCATATTGCTCGGGCGGCCTCCATCTTTGTGGGCTCGGCGTCGGCGCGGAGGGAGATGTTCATGAGGATGTGGAGGTTGGAGAGGGCGGGGCCGTCGCGGGTTGTGTAGGTTTCTGGTGACGGCGGGAGGGGAGCGCAGAGGAGGGCGACTGAGGATGGGTTGTTGATTAGCAAGAGGCGGGTCAGGGAGACGGTGGCGAATTGGACTTGGGGTTGGGCGTTGGTTGTCGTCCAGAGGCGGGGGAGGATGGGCTGGGGCGGCGAGAGGAGGGCGTTTCCGATGGTGGGCTTGTTGGCTTGTGGGATAGCCAGGTTCTTGAGGAAGCCGAGAGCTGCATGGAGGAGCTGGGCCGAGGGACGCTCGGAGATCGGAAGTTGTGGCTGTGAGGGAGAGGTTGGTATGGCGCGGGAGATGATGGCGAGAAGCGGGCTGAGGGCGCTTTGTACGAGAGATATGCTTGCTGCGTCGGAACGGCTGAGGTTTCCAAGGGAGAGACAAGCGGCCGTCTGGAGATGAGAGTAAGACGCCGGGCTGCCCAGCCAGGTTGCCAATCTTTGAACGACGGGGCTGTCGAGGGGGTATTTTGCAGCGAAGGCGGGGAGGGCAGATATGTCGGCGAGGATGGTGACTGAGGCATTCCACACCTGCTTGAGCTGCTCAGCAACATCGGGGTCGGCACCGGCGATGTCGAAGCGCGTGTACGAGTCGTAGAGAGCCTGTTGCAGCACGGGGAAGCTGTCCGACTCGACGAGTGCGGTCTGGAACTGCTCATATGTGAGGTACGCCAGAGCCACCGTACAGAGGCCAGTGAAGTCCTCCAGATCAGGCTCATTTGTCCGGCTGGTAGCTAGGCTCAGGAGAAGTGCAGGCGTAGAATGGCTGGCAACCTTGGATTCGAGATCTGCAGCCATTTAGCGCGGTCATCGGCAATCTTTCCCAGAATGACAGTATACCTTGGCTCACAAGCTGCTCAAACAACTGAATAATGATACCCAGGGATGGCTGGCACCGCAAAAGTCGCGGGCCCGAAACGATATCGGCGAGTTTCTTGCTCAGACCAGCCTCACAAACTTGAAGCTGAGCCTTCTCTGCATAAACATCAGCAATGGTGAAACCACCAGATCTCAGCTGCAAACTCACCATAATCAACACAAATATTGTAAATAACCGATATCGCAAATTGTAGAAGAGAATCATCATCTTCCAACAGACCGATGAGCGAGCTGCCGAGCTCCCCAGACTCAATCACCCGAGCCTTATTCTCCTCTGTAGGCGGCATCAGCACAACTCCCCTTCCCCAAAATAGACAGCGGGACACAACTCACCGCACTCTGCGCACGCGTTCCCAATGAGACGCAGAGACTGCTTCTTTAAGGGCAACTCCAAACCCTTGGCAGAGATGATGGTCGACAAGAAGAATCCCAGCAGCCCCGAGTCCCCAATGGGCAATCTCCATGAGGCTTCGCCACCAAAATTGTTAGTACTTGTTTTTCAACAAAAAAAGAAAACATGAAGGGGTGATACTCACCGTCTCTGGCCGCATCGGCGACCTTTTCTGCAACCAGGGCAAGACTGTCGTGTGAGCCATCGAGCCAAGCCTTTTCCGCTGCTGCGAGAGCTTCCTTGAGTTGGTCAGCCCGCAACGATTTCTGGTCGGAATGAGTGGCCGCCGAGTCACCCGGGATTCCGAGCACTCTGGACAGAGTTGCCGTGAGTTCCTCAATTGGCGATGCCATTTTATAGCTCTTCACCTAAGTCGGGTTACGAAGGTGTTGTCAAGTTCGAGTCTGTTCTGGCCTGGAAGCGGACTCGGAGGGGTGGCCCGTGCGCTGATGTTTGGTCCTCTTTTGGTTGCTCACTCGATGCTGGCAGCTGTAAACTAAGGGGTTGTGAAAACACCTGGTGGGTGATGCCAACAAGCCTTGGTATCAACACTCAGCCTCGTTCTATAATATATGATACATTGTGTGGTTTGACATGCCCTTGGCGTACATAGCATACAAAACTTCCCCAACCGCCTTTACAAGCAAGATTAAACACCTCCTTTGAGCCAGCTCTTCTCGACCGCCTTCCTGTAGCCTCCCGTACCGAGCACCGGCAGGCCGCGCTTCTGGAGCTCGGCCTCGATAATCTTCCAGCGACCCACCATGTTCTCCTTGTCCACAGGCGTAATCCTTCTCTCGTAGACGTGGACATTCGGCAGGTCCAGCAGCTCCCCCCTGGTTTGGATCTCCTCGGCCAGCTTCTTGGCCTTGGGTGGTGTGATAACATGAGAAATGAATGAGCCAATGGTTTTCATGGCGACAAGCTTGCCGTCGGGAATTATATGTCCCGTCAACTTCTGGATGCGCTTCACAGTCTGTGTCTCCGTCAGCCTCTTAGCACAAATGATAACAAGACCTGTACAACTCACATAGAACCTCACAAATGGATCCCGGAGCTGGGTTGACTTCCAGCTCGGGCCCCAAGCCTTGATCATCTCCCTTGCCTCCTCTGGCGACGGCGTGTATGGCCCTGTAGACGCTTCTTGGGCTTCATCCGCGCGGCGAATAGCTTGCTCTCTGCGGCGAATAAATTCTGCCACCTTCCGGACACGCTTCTCAGTGTTCAGCGCTGCCGCGCCGTCCGGCCCAGCAACGATCTCGGTATTGACCAGTGTAGCCATGTCTTCGCTCCCGTAGTCCAGCATCAGTCTTGTCGCCTTGAAGATGCTGCCCTTTATATGGACCGCCAAAGCAAGCGCTTCAACGACCGCCTGCTTTGTGAGCACCTCGAGAACAGCCGGGTCCGTCACCTTGTCTCGCGCGCCGAAACCGACGTAGTCCTTCGACGGGCCCCAATGTTCCGGGTTGTCCCACCAGCCCTCAAGACCGCCGACCTCCTCGAGGCCATCGGCAGTAGTAGCGGGCACATAAGACGGGTCGGTGACCTCGTCGGGGCGCGGTACTGGCCGGAGCTCGGCAGGGTAGGCAAGGTCGGTCTGGACCTTGAATTCGGCAGGTTCCTCGTCCTCAGAATATTCGGGTGTTTCAGCAATAGCAACCTCTGACTTGGCCAGTCGCGGGGCAGAGGTGGAGAGGCATCGCCGCTGAGTCGACAGGCTGCTTTGCCAGAGATGTGTCCGCCTGGCCGAGAGGTGGTGTGTGTTGGAGGATGAAACGACGAGCTCGTTCTTGAGCAGGCCGGCGGCGGCGGGGGACGTCCGGACAGAGGGAGCTGAGCATGTCGGCAGCGATGAGGCCGAGCCTCGTAACCTCTGCAAGCGGCGCATCTTGGGCGGTTAAATTGGCGATCGATCGTTCTGGCTTGGGTGACGGCTTCGCGAGATGCAACAGCAAGCAGCGAGCGCGCTGGATCCAGCCCAAATTTTTGGCGACCCACCCGACGCCTTCACCCCTGTCGGGGGACGGCATTGACCACCCAGAGACGGCGAACGGCGACGCCACACTGTGGCAACCAAGGGGATTTACCTCATTGGGGCAAATTTTTGCTAGCACTTGCGTCGTATGATCCGAGCTCCTTGAAGATTTATGAACTGAGCTCAAAGATTGACCGGGAACAGCTTCGAGGGCTACGACGACTCCCCATCCGCCCTCACCCCATCCTACTCAAGATCCCTACGACCCGACGGCATCAACACACATACGGGACGGGACGAAGCTTCCGCAATGCCAAAGACCACGGCCCCGCGCAGCGTCAAGGACGCGACGCGCTTTACAGCAGCGACTCCTCATGCGAGCTCCAAGCCCTTCGATCCTCGGTTCGGCCCGAGCTCCAAGAGCACCACCCCGTCAAGCAGCATACTCAAAGGCGCCAGCAATGCCCCCACCTTCACAGAGACACCAGAACAGAGAGTTGCACGGTTACGAGCTGCCCACCGGGCAGCACAGCAGCAGGCGTCCACATTCGACAAGGTCATTGGGGGCGGGAGACGGTTCTTCGATTCAGCCCACAAGATTTTTATTATAGGGATTATCGGGTTCACAGGTAATGACACCCTTTTCTCTTATTCCACCCGAAGAATCCCCCTGAGAAAGAGTCAGTTCTAACCTGAACCGCTATTACAGGTGTTGCTGTTATCATGACAGCCTACACGGCCGGGGACATGATCGCATACAACAAGAAGCGCAAGGCCGAGTTCATCGAGGCTCAGAGGCGCATGGAGGACGACAGTCTCGAGGCCGCACGCCTCGCCTACATGACAGGCAAAGCCACCGAAGAGCAGATCATTCTCGTCGAGGAAGCTGTAGAGAGAGAGAACCGCGGCGGTCAAAAAAGCGGCGTCTTCTCCATACCGAGTGTCATTAGTGCGCCGAAGCCTGTCGGGGATAGCGTGGAGCGGGTGACCGAGGCAGTAAAGTGGCCAGCATCGACACCACGGTCGTCTGAGCAAGGGGATGTCGCGGAGAAGAAGTCCGGCCTCTGGAGCTGGATGACATCGACTCTTAAGAAGGAGGAGGAAGGCGATGATGTCATGTCGACGGAAAGGAGATTGGGATATGAGGGCCTGAGCGAGGAGGACGACGCCACGGGCGTTCGGGACAGTGATTTGGTCAGGGCTGTTGAGAGCAAGCAAGCTTTGCTCAAAGAGAAGGCACGCGAGGCGTTTGAGAAGGAGAAGGAGAACCAGAGGACGGGTGGGCCGCTGGACAGGGTTGGTTTGGAAGAGGACAAGCCGAAGTCCAAGAAGGGGTGGCTGTGGTGAGGTGGGTGAGGACCTCCAGCTTTGCAAATTGCCTGGTTCAGAAAAGCCTCATTGCGCTGATCAGGCCGGCTAGACCTCGGGGACTGCATGTCTTTCCATGGCAATACCATGGGCTGTATCCGGTGTACCGGCGTAGTGGATGCAGAGAAGGGGTAGAGTTGTATCATAATGTAGAAGAACAAGGTGCATACCACGGCGCAGTTGGACACTGCTGTATACCTATGTGTACACAAGTCCCTTTTAGATATAGCCTTCATACATAAGCAAACGCAGTTAGAGTAACGCAGGCCAGCCATCACGCATTGTGCTGGCACTCCCACGAGCTGCAATCCCTTGTACACATAAGGTATAATACTGCATTGCCAATTCAGCTATTACGGAGTAACCCTAGACGCTTCCTCCCAATTTAACTCCAATACCAGACAATGCAATTGATATGCTTCGTGTGTCCCCAGAACCGAGGATAACCGCCACCAAAAAAAAAACAGTCAGTCAGTCGCTTGTTCGTGACGCTGCTGCTCGCCCGCTAAAATAAAAACCGAATGCAAGGAAAATTGCTCAACGAGAGGCGTAGGGCTTTGTAACGTTCACTCCCCTGCAGCTTCTTGCATCTGTCAAGGGTAGGATGTTCGCCGTCTGAAAATTATCGACCAAGTCCTCCAGTATGTACCATTTCTTCTTGGTCTTGTCGATGCGGTCTTTGCTTTTCTCAACTCTGTTTTGGGGATTTCCCTGGGAATCCAACTAAGATATGATGATGTGGTTGAAATGACCCGGCACCTTCATTCGGCACTTCTCACAGTCCGCTCGGTACCCTATACTGAACGACCGCTTCATGCCCGGCTGTAGGGCCGTCCAAGAGTTTACCGTGTGCTTTGATCGTTGGTGCCCCTTTCTGGGTGAAGGCGTTGCCGGCGACTCAACGTCCATGGCATTAGTGTTCGGACTCTCAGCCCCCGGCGTGCCCTCCCGCTCTGGGCTCGACCCATGCCGCAACTCCCCGGCGGAGCTGGAGCGTGCCGGAAGACTCGACAGCAAGGGATGCTGGTGGGTGAGATGATCCAGATGGCTCATCATTTGCGTCGAGGAGTCGAGTATCATCCCTGGGCTCTCGAGACTGCTGTCTTCGCCTCCGCTCTCGCTGATCGGCGAAGGAAGCCTGCGGTTCTGAACCATGTTCCAGTCTGCCATGACCTGCGCCGCTGCCGCGGGGCCGTCGAGCGAGCGAGGCACACTCTCTTGGCCTGTGGCGCCTAGACCCTGACGTGTTTCTATGGTCGAATTATTCCCAAACGAATGTGCATTCGGGTCTTCTGCCGCCTCGGTCAGAGACCCCCCTTGCAAGGCGCTTCCCGCGGCGCCCCCCCAATTATTCCCGCGGACTTGGGCGGCGAAGCTGCAGTGAATGGGTGTTGGCATGCGACCTGTGATATTAGAGACCACATGATCAGGTTGAAATGGCCCGGGTTCCAAGTGATGTTGGACTTGGTCCTGTAACTCTGGTGTCTGGTCGGAGGTGTCCATCATGTCCATATCACTGTCAGGCATCTCCGGGACCATCGAGGAGATCAGCATCTGCTGAGAGATAAGCTCGGGTTCCTCGGCCCAGGTTTGTTGTTGCAGAATCGCCACGGTTTCCTCGGAATCGGAGTCCCCTGGTGTAATAGTTCTCGGGGTTGCCTGCGCCGCGAAAGACGGATTTGAAGGTGGGAAGTTGGGTGGTTCGGCCCATCGTTTTGAGTTTGGGGACGTTCTAAGTGGTAATGCTTGCAGGCGTTTCTGTGTCCGAAGTCAGTCAATCTTGCCCTGAGCAATGCAGAGAGCCGCGCAGCAAACGGAACTGCAGCAGAGGATGCGGGCTTTCCGCACGAGCCGCGAAGGAAAAGAGCAGCATACACTCCTGTGCTCGGTGAAGCCCAATGTGCCTCCCACCGATATGTCCGCATAGTCGTCCTCGCGAAACCTTTTACGGTGGGCCTCGGGCCACTCATGGTCGTTCATCATGGCTGCGCTGTGAACTGAAGACCGCCCGCTGTTCGGCTAGGCATCCGGGTTCCGCAGTCGTAGATCGAGTTGCGTCGCACAGTGGTAACAATGTGGGGTGTCGCAGGCCTTTAAGTAGGTGCTCGAGGGTGGCAGCACCAGTCGATGGAGTGGTCGACGGCGATCGTTTCCCCGAATATCGAACGATTGTCAATTCAGTCGTTTCTTTGTTCTCTCCTCTTTCCTTTTGCTCTGCAGTGGAAAGGGGGGGGCTTTCACGATTGGTCCAGTCGGATCGAGGGGCGGTGGGATGAAGATGGCGGAGGAGGCTGAACACCGGAGGCTGGCGTCGGCTGGCGGCCCGGCTGCGGGCACTCTTTGTCGGCTGTTTCCCAATCGGCTGGCTGAGCTCCTGGGGTGTTCTTCCAGACCTCGGCGACGACCAGCATGCACTCGCGCGCTATGCAGAGAAATATGACTGCGTCACAAGTCCTTGAAAAATATGATCGAGGAAGATCAAAAGATGATATTCCAAAGCGCAAAGCGGGCGACTGCAGTGAGTGGACTGCAGGTGAGTGGTCAGGAAGTCGTCCTCTCTTCGACCAAGCCAGGGAGGTACCTACGTCAGATGTAGCAAGGGTACGACAAGGCAGCAGTGGACGCCGTGAAATAAGCTTCCACAAGCAAACGGATCAAAACGATATATCAGAGGGAAAAGCGACACAGAAAAATTCTGAAGAAGACAGATAGAAGACACACGATCAACGCGACAAAGAGTGGAAAGTTGGTCATCAGTCGAAGCAGGTTTGCTTCCTAAGGTCCCCGATGCCTCGTTAGCGCCGCCTGTGCAGCTGGCCTGGGAGTGACAGCCTGCGGGCGGGCCACTGTCGGCCACCGGCACTGGAATCGCGAGGCGCGCAGGGTCCTCCTCAGGCAAGGCGACACCTTCCTGCAGCCGCAAGGGTGGATCAGTGCACCCGAATCGCTGGAAAGCTGTTCGCCATGCTGCAGTCACATTGGGCAGGCAAGGGCAGTCTGCGGGTTTCAGGATTGCTTCAAGAGCCGTCCAAGCAGGCCAGAGTCTTGAGGCTCACCGGGTCTTCGACCGGCAAGGGCGATCGCTATAGCGGCCGCAGTATTTGACGGGTGGTGAGTTGGCATGGTTGGCTAACTGAGGCTGCGATTTCGACACGTCAACTCGGGATTTTGAATCGCCAATCCTTTTTGCCCTGCCCTCAGACTTTGCAGCTCATCCCTCCGCTCCCAAAGGCGGTTTTATCGAACAAGAAGTCGAACTCGGGCAAAAATTATCGGGCAGGGAGCGGTTTCGACCTGGGATTTGTATTGCGGGACTTGACCACGGCTAGTGAAGAGCTGCCATGCAAGATGCTCATCCTCAACAGGCCATTTATGCCTTCTGATCGACTGGGTAGCGAACCTGGACCATGATGTCCGTGGTCGAAGCAGCCAAGAAGCTAACAGAAGATGGGGCCTAGATCCAGCTGAGCCCTCCACCTCCACATCGCATCGGTGTGTTGTGGTCTCTGTTGAAGGATCACTTCAAAATCTTACCCAGCCATTCTGGCTGTTTTGGCGGTGTTTCCGGGAGACTGAGATCGCTCCCGTTCACACCCACAGTGCGGCGCAACCGAAGCGCGCCAACGCTTGAGCGTCTATTCCGCTCGATTGCGTTGAGCAGCCTCTCAAGTTGACGCCTCCCACAACCTCGACGTAGGTGGGTCGCAAAGCAATCACATCATCCATCGGACACGACCAAACGATCCTACCTGGAGTAGTAGTTACTCATCCGACGAGTGGCATATTTCAGGCTCGGAGCTTTCCGCACAGAATTAGCCCCTTTTTGCAGGCAACCAGCATACAAACCTGCGAACCTGTTTGTTAGCTGCATGATCGCAAATCGTGAGGGTGTCAAGAGTGTAATACTCTGTATGTCGATTACGAAACCGGTGTTTGTCGAAACCCCAAAGTGTCCTCCCGTTTTAACAGCTGACTGAGAGGCAAAACGTGTCCTGCCCGGAAGTTGACCCCTTCTGCAAGATCTGTCAGGTTAGATCGTCGGCACTATGCCGTGAAACAAAACAGTTCGTAGGGCAAGGCAGATTGTCCGCCCCGAGAATCGGTTCATCCGATTCATTTTATCCTCAATTGCCAACCATATGAAGAGCCATTATGGCCATCAGCTGGAGATCTCGCATGCGTGTTTTAGAACCTGCAGACGTTTACTATCGGTGCAGTTCGGGAGTGACGGAGGTGGTCGGGAGCGAGTTGGACGGGATTCCAGGCCCCGCGCATCGGAAGCCAGGGTGCACAGAACCCACAAATCGGAGGCCAGGATGTGGCCGCAGACTCCCGTGCATTTCGCATTTCGGTGCCTGGGTGAACGAAGTACCATCATCACACCTGGCCTTGGGTCAGGAGGAGGCCGTTAAGCAACCGCTTTCAGTTCTAAAGTCAATTCCCTCCGCGTTCGAAAATAGCCCCCGGCCGGATCGAGCTTCCGGTATCAATTTTGGAGGACAGCACAACCCCAACCAGGAACCTGCGGGCTAGTCAATAGTGTCTGAACTTCGTACGTTCCGTACTTCCTCAGCATGGCAGCCTGTCGTGGCACACCGTGCCCGTCTGCTGGAGCGGGCTAGGCCAACTGCGAAATTCTATCTTCAGACCATGGTGTCGGCTCGTATCTGGGTTTAGTTGCAAGCAGCGCGATTCTATCCTGTCTGCCTACTAAGGGAGGCCGGACCGTTTGTCATTACCCACCGGCCGTTGGAATAAGCAGACGCTGTCGCTGATGGACGGTAACCTGAACCATGGACCCGTTCCATTCTGGCCCCCCCTGCGAAGGCGGTGAGAGAGGAGGGGCAGAAACACGAGCGCGGTCTCGCTTGTGCAAACGGCAGAAAAGTCTGTGCCCCTCTTCCCCCACCTTTCACGGCGTTGATGGCGCGCCGCCAGCAGCGTGTCATTTGGTGGGGACTCCTATTGAGTAGCATTGAAGGTGAAGACAGATACGCGCTGTGTAATTGGATCCAACCTCGGCCACATGTAGGAAATGTTGACGCCGAATGGTCAGGGCACCGGTGGGTGAAAAAAGTATCCTGGCATCAGCAGCCGTCCGGCCCCTATTTTCTCAAAGGACTTGACTGCATCTGCGCGTCGCGCCCTTGATCGAATCACATCATCCCACACATTCTTTATCAAGACGTTGGACACCGCTTTTCATGCCCGAGACTCCAGGGACTCCCCGCCTCTATTGCCCGACTGTGCCTCTCCTGAGTCACCTCAACTGACCTCACCCCTACCTCCAACCTGACAAGCTCACCAACCTGCCTCGTCCATAAATCCTGCTGCAAACCCTCCAAAGGCTACGCTCCCCGAGTTCCCACCGCTTCAGGGTTCCTTTGTCGTGCGCATTCTTGGCCCCACCAACCAATATTGTTCGTTTGGTCCCGCCACTTGACCGCACCTTCCATCTCCGAGTCTACTCTTTTGACAGCATACTTTCACTGCTTCCGATCCCCAGGCGTTTCCCAAAGGATACACCGTCCCTGCCAAAGGTTATTCAGCCTCCAACAGCAACACTCTCTAAGCCTGCGCTGGAAGATGCCCGGATTAGAGATGGCGCCCCTTGTCGCTGATGATATGAGAGGTACGGACATTTCCTTTCGTTGGTTAGGGTCTCCTGGTGTTCCGATTGATGTGGTGGGAAGCTACCTCGTCCGTCCGACCCAGAAAAGCCTCCCATCGCCACCTCTCAGCGGTAACACCAGTGAGACTGATACGAGATTCCAACCCTATGTGATATCGGCGCGTGTGTGCTAACATTCAGCTCTAGTCCTTGGACAGGATCCTCTCATTTCACCAGCTCTCCTGATCTCAGAGGTCCCAATTACCGAGGCCGCTCTCCAAACCGTTGTCAAAGGCCGTCGTGATGCCGTCAGCGTCATCATGGGTCGCTCCGACCGCCTCCTGGTGGTTGTTGGCCCCTGCTCTCTCCACGACCCGGCTACCGCGATCGAGTATGCGACAAGGCTCAAGGCTCTCTCTGGCAAGCTCTCAGAGGACCTTGTTATCGTTATGCGCGCCTATCTTGAGAAGCCCCGCACCACAGTTGGCTGGAAGGGCCTCATTAACGACCCCGATATCGATGAGACGTTCAAGATCAACAAGGGCCTCCGCGTGTCGAGACAGCTCTTCCGTGATCTGACCTCCGCCGGAGTGCCAATTGCAAGCGAGATGCTCGACACAATCTCGCCCCAGTTCCTTGCCGACTTCATCTCCGTCGGCGCCATTGGTGCGAGGACAACGGAGAGCCAGCTTCACCGTGAGCTTGCCTCCGGCCTGTCTTTCCCTGTCGGCTTCAAGAACGGCACTGACGGCAACCTTGGTGTTGCTATCGATGCTATCGGCTCCGCTGCGGCCAAGCACCATTTCATGGGAGTTACGAAGCAGGGACTGGCCGCTATCACTCGCACGGCAGGTAATGAGCACGGATTCGTCATTCTGAGAGGCGGCACAAAGGGCCCCAACTACAGCAAGGAGCACATCAAAGAGGCCAAGGACATCCTCACCAAGAAGGGTCAGAAGATGGCGATTATGGTTGACTGCTCCCATGGTAAGAAGCCCCACCTTGTTGACATGACATATGCGGCCCCCTGACACATACAGGCAACTCCAATAAGGACCACCGCAACCAGCCCAAGGTTGCTAAGGTCGTTGCTGATCAGCTCCGCGAGGGCGAGACTGCCATCATTGGCGTCATGATTGAGTCCAACATCAATGAGGGCAACCAGAAGGTACCTGCCGAAGGCCCGGCCGCCCTGAAGAAGGGTGTCAGCATCACTGATGCTTGCATTGACTGGGACAACACCGTCACCGTTCTTGAGGACCTTGCTGCTGCTGTCCGGGATCGCAGAAAGGTGGTTAATGGTGCGCCAAACGGCAATGCTAACCACAAGGCGACTCCGCTTGAGGAAGACTAGAGTCTCCGCTTACGCGTGGCTACACTGCGAGGGTCCGGGAATCGGACCAGCACAGAGAAAACTGTTTTTTTTTTTGCGGCGTTCTTGCATTGAGGGGGCTGTGGCGTGGTGTGATAGGAACAGAAACATCTGGGGGGCGGGGGTCCTGGAAACGGGGTTGTTACTTGCAGGACAGCAGGACCATTTCATGGCTGGCTGTGGCGTACAGAAAAGTGCTCTTTTGCGAAGGAAGGGGACTTATATACTCCTTTTATGTATTCACATCACATATTCTACCTTCAAGATATGGGCCAACATACACATCCCATAGGTAACAGGTAGTTAATAATGAAGTCTCACTGACCCTTCTTCACCACACTATGCGAAGGCAACCTGGCATCTGTCGAGCAGGCCCGCGGTCCCAAACACTGGCAGCAGTCCAAAGCTCGTGGTGTCATTACTCCCACACGCATCCATTACAACACATCCCAACACCCCTTTGCGAAGGTATCCATTGCCCCAAACGCCAAACAATACGACAAACTATGTATCACAACAACCCATCACCCAGCACCACGACTCCCGCCGCCTCTCGGGTCATCCAGCGGGCTATACGCCCCCGCCGTCCCGCCAGCCGTCGCCCTCCCAAACAACCCCGTCCCTCTCCCTCCATCCCCTGACCCGCTCGCACCACCACCACCACCAGCACCACCGCCCAGCACCCCAAACACACCACCACGCCCCTTATTCTGCTCCCGCAGCTCAAGCAGTCGCCGCAGCCCAGACCATCCCAGCAGCCCTGTAGTCCCGAGAATGAATGCCCATACGATGACCCGGTCCTTGGCGCTGTCGCGCTGGAAGCAGTCGGCTTTGATGGCGGATTCTTCAATGTCTTTGCAGATCGGGAGGTTGTACGAGAGGCAGAAGGTGCGCTTGCATTGGCTGCAAGGGTCGGCGACCGAGGGCTGCGGGGCGAGGGGGATGATGGTTGAGTTGGTGAGGCAGGTGCATTTGCAGAAGGATGTTGGGCGGTCCGCTGGAGGAAGGGGAAGGGGTTAGCTTCGATGGTTGAGGGGAGAGTGGTAGTTGGTTAGGGGTGGGAAAGGGGGGAGGGGAGCGTACCTGCTGCTGCGAGGGAGAGGAGGCAGGCGAGGAGGAAGATGAGGACGTGTATTCGTGTCATTATTGCAGTAGGTTGTGGTGTTGAGACCGGCTTGGCGGCGCGGTTTACAATGCTGGTGGTTTGGATGCCTGCACGGTTGGAGTTGAGCTCTAGCTCGGCGGCGGTGATTCGCCACACTTGGATTTGCCGCCACACTGGGACCAGCCACTCCAGTGACTTGGGGGACCGGGCAGTGACTGGGAGCGGCTCGTGATTGGGCTGTGAGTCATATGTGGGGCAACCGGTGCTTTTCGAAAGTTCGCGCCCGTGCACAGGCCACCTCTGGAAACGTATTTATTCGCAGCTTTCGGCGCGCCTTTACAGTTTTTTTCTCCTTTCTTCTTTGCCCCCTTCGGGGGGCATTTGGTCATTTGAAACGATACAGAGAAGATTAGCATGGCCCCTGCACTAAGGATGACACGCTACTCAAAGAGACGC
>Ga0247760_1000446_pt1 | contig 45366 bp, 55 predicted proteins | sample UWRJL171409R4_FD_179936 | JGI IMG/M metagenome (GOLD analysis project Ga0247760, IMG submission 179936) | Plant litter microbial communities from Arlington Agricultural Research Station in Wisconsin, United States - UWRJ-L171-409R-4 | ecosystem: Environmental > Terrestrial > Plant litter >...
AATGTCGGCGATGATCAAGGACGAAGTCATTTTGATGCCGAGACGGTCACGACATCGAGCTTATCTCCCTGCTTTGAAATCGAGCTCGCCGATGTTCGTATTTATACAGCTATCTTATGTTCTTTTCCTTGATTTTATCATCTTGAAACCAAAGTGTTACCAGGTAAGACAAGTATTTGACATCTCAGTCAGGACGCAAGCAACACAAGCAACAAACACCACCTGACTCATCACCTTCTCCCAAGGCACCCCAAAATGGCTCCTCCAGCAGCAGAAATTGACATTCAGCCCACCCTTCCTATTACCAGCGTCCCTGTCAAGACGCTTGGCGGCCAGAGCATTGGTAGTGCCTCACGCCTCTCTGGGCCCCTGGCGTACTCTGGCAGTCTCGACTCGCATGAGCAGTTCGATGTCACGTCTGTCATTGGGCGAGAGTTCCCTACCCTGCAACTCAGCAAGATACTTCACGATGACACCTTGGTTCGAGACCTAGCTGTCCTCGGTACGTATTACTCTTCTTGCACTGCACTCCTGAATTATCTTAGCTGACTGTATGGTAGTCTCCCAGCGGGGGGTGGTCTTCTTCCGCAACCAGGATATCAACATCGACGACCAAAAGCTCCTCTGCCAGCGTCTTGGTGAACTCACGGGCAAGCCGGAATCCTCCAAGCTTCACCGGCATGCATTGGCTAATAGCAAGCGGGGCATTGCCGTGGATGAGAACGGCAAGCTGGACGACGAGGTGTCAGTCATCTCTTCGGAGCAGAATCGCAAGTACTATGGTGATAGGTACTCGCACCTCTCCAAGAGACTTGCCGGCGAGGGATGGCACGCCGAGTATGTTCCCACTCCCCAATCAAGTAAACCAACATCTTCCGCTGACTTGCTTGTGCCTCCTTCAGTATCACCTTTGAGCACATCCCATCTGACTATGCCATCTTGAAGATTATGCAGCCGCCGGAGGATGCTGGTGGTGACACACTCTGGGCCTCTGGTTACGAAGCCTACGATCGCCTGAGCCCTGCTCTTCAGAAGCTTGCCGACTCTTTGACAGCGACGCATCATCAGCCCAATTTCGTCAAGGTGAAGGAGACATTTGGTGCAGACCTGATTGACGACAACCGCGGTTCCCCTGAGAACACTGGACTGGATTTCAAAGCCGAGCAGTAATGAATTCCATTCCCCGAAAGTATACTCGCAGAAGCCGAGCAGCTGACTCAAAGTGGCACAGCCCCGTTGTCCGCACGAACCCCGTTACGGGTTGGAAGAGTCTCTTCGGTGCCGGCCACCAGGTCCGCGCCGGCTGGATCAACGACATCACGGAGAGAGAGTCTGAAATTCTCAAGGACTACTGTAAGCAGTGTGGAGTCAAGGAACTGAACTGATCATCCGCTGACGGCCAAACCCCAGTCTACCAGCTTATTGCCGAGAACCACGACTTGCAAGTGCGATTCCGCTGGCACAAGAATGACTTGGCTATTTGGGACAAGTAAGTAGACCCCGATCCCTTTACCATCCCAACCAGCGAGAGCGATTGCTGATCCAGGCAAATAATCAGTCGTTCTGTGTTCCATACTGCTACCAAGTAAGTTGATGTCTCATGAATTACCCTGAGGGTCCCAAAACGGAGGCTGATAGATACAGTGACTACAACGGCAAGCGCCAGGGCAACCGCGTCGTGTCGCTTGGGGAGAAGCCGTATTTTGACCTCAATTCCAAGTCAAGACGCGAGGCTCTAGGACAACAGGCCAACTGATTGTTAGTTGTACAATGAGAGTACCTAGCCACTGGTGACAAAGGGCCACGTGTTGCTGAAATTCAATTTAATTCTTCAGGTTGCTTGTGGATGATGCTCAACCTTGTGAGTTTGGCTGTTCCTTGATCTTCAGGCACAGCGGTGTGAACACCGTGTACTATACAATGCCACACCGTTAGATGCACGGTAGTGCACGTGCCACGTGACGAGCCAAAATCCACTTTAAGATTTCGCGTCAAATCGCGTCCTCCCCCACATCTCGAGCCCACCGCGTCTTTTACGTGCCTCGATCCAATTTCCTCAACCTCAACCCCCCAAGCCGCGCGGCTTGCCACACCTCATCACAGGCCATCGCTGTATTCGGACCTCTTCAGCCTCGTGCGCATCCAACGCATCTTTGGTGGTTCAACTCCTATTGACAAAGCCTTTGCCGCATTTTGCACTCGTCGCAGGCGTCCGCCGTGAAAAAGGCAGCTCCGCTAATTGCAGAGCGCCTGGCGCTGCTGGGCAAGATGACGAAAGACTCTCCCGTTGAGGGCATCTACACTGCCACCTACAGCAATGTAAGTTCCAAGTTCCTCAACAGCCGCACTCCTGCCTGCGAATGGACCGCATTGCGGCGAGCGCTCATCCTCGCCCCGGTCCAGACCCGGACACCCGGAACAGATGCGCTGACTGCAATTGCCCACTTTAGGTCCCGGTCTGGGAGTTCCAATTCGGGGTCGACAATAAAGAACATGTGATGCGCCGCTGCGAGGATGACTACATCAACGCAACACACATTCTGAAGGCCGCTGGCTTCGACAAGCCTGCTCGTACAAGGGTCCTCGAGCGCGAAGTACAGAAAGATACCCACGAGAAGGTCCAAGGAGGTTACGGAAAGTATCAAGGTGCGCATTTCAATCCCGCTCCCGGCTTCAAACTGGCAGCCGCTGACTGCTCTTTCCTCTACAGGCACTTGGATTCCGCTCGAGCGGGGCGCGGCGCTTGCTCAACGCAACAACGTGTACGATCGATTGCGACCTATCTTCGAGTTCCAGCCAGGCAACGAGGGCACCCCTCCGCCTGCGCCGAAGCACGCCAGCAAGCCGAAAGCACCGAGGCCTACCAGGCCCGCTGCTGGTAGACCTGCTGCTGCCAGCAGGCCTGCCATTCCCAAATGGAGCAGTAAGTCTAACAAGACCAAGAACTTGTCGCAAAGCAGCATCTCACAAGCCTACGAAGGTGCCCCTCCTGCGCAAGAGGAGTTTGACGGAGGCGACGCTCACATGCAAGACGACGACACGCCCGACAATCTAACTGTTGCCTCAGCCTCATACATGGGCGAGGACGACGGGTACGACCTATCCCACTTCTCTACCGGTCGCGGAAAGCGCAAGAGGGAAGAGGAGATTCAGAACATGACGGAACAACAGCACTCAGTATACGGCGATGAGCTGCTGGACTACTTCCTTCTTTCTCGGAATGAGCAGCCAGCCATCCGTCCCGATCCGCCGACCAACTTCCAGCCCGACTGGCCTATCGACACAGAGCTGCACACTGCGCTCCACTGGGCATCTGCCATGGGCGACGTAGAGGTTATCAAGCAGCTCAAACGCTTTGGTGCTACCTTGGCCTCACAAAATGTGCGGGGCGAGACGCCGTTCATGCGAGCGGTCAACTTCACCAACTGCTTCGAGAAGCAGACTTTTCCTCAGGTCTTGAAAGAGCTGTTCCCAACGGTCGATGCGCGCGATAGCTCGGGTTGCACCGTCATCCATCACGCTGCGATCATGAAGAGCGGTCGCGTCACAAGCCAAAAATGCGCACGCTACTATCTGGACAGCATCCTAAACAAACTTCAGGAGGCGCATCATCCAGATTTCGTCCAGCAAATTTTGGACACTCAGGATAATGATGGCAACACAGCCGTCCATCTTGCTGCTCAGCGCGATGCTCGCAAGTGCGTTCGTGCACTTCTCGGACGTGGAGCCTCCACAGACATCCCCAACAACGACGGCGTCCGAGCTGAGGACATGATCAAGGAACTGAATGCTTCCAAGTCGAAGCATTCTCATCCTGGACCGCAGCGGTCTTCGAGCCCGTTCGCCCCCGATTCCCAGCGACATAACCCATTCCACGACGCTGTTGCCGAGTCTGGTGGTAGCAAGAATGTCAGCTTCTCGAGCGAAGCTGCGAACATGGTTCAGTCCCGCATGACGCCCCTTGTGCTCAACAAGCTTCAGGAATTGGCGCGCAGCTTTGACGAGGAGCTCAGGGAGAAGGATGAGGCCGAGAAAGAAGCACAGAGGGTTCTTCTCAACACGCAGGCGGAGTTGGCGAGTGTTCTCGCCCAGATCGCCGAGGCGGAGGCCCAACTTGAACCTGATGATGTAGCCGCTAAGGCCACCGCCGACGCTAAGATCGCCGGCAGGAAGGCGTTGGCATACGTGACTCACCAGAATAGAATCACCGTTCGCGAAGACTCTAACCACGAGCTGGCCATGATGGTGAATGGCGACGGCGCTCAGGACGACGACACGCCCGAGGAGCGGTTACGACTGGCCGTGCAGTTGCGGGAGATTCTCGGCAAGCAACGAGCCCAAGAGGCTGAATATGTCGAGGCACGTGGCGTGCTGGGTACCGGCGACAGAATCGACAAGTACCGCCACCTTCTGCAGAGTTGCCTCCCACCGGAAGACCACCAACTACTGGACGAGAACCTCGACGACATGATCAGAATGATGGAGGATGAGGCCGATGTCATGGGCCGCGATGAGCCCGATCTTCACATGCAGTTGATGGCCCGATAGGAACGCACAGGCCCCATTGCACGAAAACTTCGAGAGCAGGTTGTCAATGCGTTGGCCTCACAGGGCCAGATTTCCCGTCCCTTCGTCATTTATCCGGAAGGGAAACCCGTGATCTATATTCCTTGGGATGCTTTTCTGTGGACTCTGTGTCGAGACTGTCCTAATCCCGCTTGTCCTCGTCGACCCATTCCTGACGACGACGTTGGCGAAGACTTTCTCCCTCAGGGCTCTCCCTTCGAGGCCAGTCTAGACGAATTTGGTCTCCCCCAGGAACGCCCCTCCGAGGCTGGTATTGATGAAGACACATACTCCTAAAGCGGTCTCGCTTGGGACTTCACAGACTTGAATATTCGAAGAGTTCGGGAGTGATGGGAGGTAGAGCGGTGTCATTTTTGCACCAGGTATCTGCAACGGCAGTTACGTTTTCTTTTTCCCGACAGTTGGCTGAGGTGTGCTTCACCGCCTCTTTCGAAGGCCACGATCACATTAGCTCCTCGGATCTCTGGTTCATTTCTTTTTTTCCTTTTTCGAGTACCCCATACGTATTGATGCAGGCGACCAGTTTGGGATTTCGGCGGCGTTGTCTCGGGCCGGTTTTATATATCTCATGGAAACCTGCTGTTAGATTAGGCGTTTAGGTTGGGCATGGATGGGCCTATCTTGCCACACATCATGGAGGCGGCGGCTACTTGGGTGGAGGCATCGGCGTTTATGGCATGCGTTCCCCGTTATGGGTCCCCTTTTGGTCGGGCTGACCTCACTTGCTTACTCGATATCATGTAACCTGTACCACTCGCGTTTGCCCAAGGGCAACAAGGCACAGGAATCGCCCGAGGAAGGGAACTGGGTATCGAGTTGTCAGATAAAGAGGTACTAGATACCTAGTGTTGAGAATAGGGAATGACAAGAGTAGCAAAAAACACGCATCCTCTTGCTCACTGGTGCAATCGTGGACCGATGAAACAGCTCCACGAGATATACGTCTCCGCGCAACCCCTACCCCCTTGCCCAGCAAAGCTAGTACTGCACAACGCAACACAGTGGCAGCCCGTTACTGCCTCAGATGGACTCATGGTGCAGAACGCAGCGCCGGGAAGTGGTTCTTCCGGAATCGAGTCGGTCTGAGCCGCATGAGGGCTTGCTGTCATTTCCCATGGTTTCTGAGTCAGCTCAGCCCATATCCCGTCATGGGATGATGGGAGCGCCCGGTTGGGGGCCAGGCCGGAAACGACGGGCAGGGTAGCCGCAATGGTCGCCACAAGGCTATGGATAGAATGTTTGCCCGGTTGTATGTAGAAAAGGCGGCAAAAAGATGTCTTATTTGGTGGTTAGAGGGGGCTACATGCAGCAGTAACTGACTCGCCGGCTCGTGGGGACCGTAAAGGAGCGGTGACGAGCGAGAATGCCCAGGAGAAGGAGGGGGAGACGCGAAGTACAGAGATACATAGTCATGAAGGGGGATCTAAAGAGACGAGGGACATTGATGACCAGGGGCGTGGAGATTGATGCGTCTCCCAAAACATCACGGGTCCGTTTGTTATGTGGTGAGAGCCTACTCCGTCAACAAACATGAACCAGAGTCACCGTTGTGGCACACCCCGCAGGCGCGTCTCGGCCACAAACGTAGCAGAGGATGCCGAGGTTCCTGCTCCACTGACTTTGGTCATCCGTCCTACAAGCTTATCGCCGGGGCTTTGTGCTCCCTTGCCTTCCACTCACCTGGAGATCGACCGGTCCGCATGATCATCATAAGCTACTCGGCACTTGCTGCTGTCTAAGCTGGATAGAACCGCACCCCACCGCCGGTCTGCTCGCCTCATGTCTCAAAGCCTTCCCATCATTCGTCTCGATACGAGACATTCAGCTTCCGTCCAGGGGATCAGACATCGCTGTGGTAGCCAATGTGGGGTCGCTGGCGACCATCTCGTTGCCTTTGGCTTCTCTTGCCCTCAATAGCTGGGGCGGGGCTATTCCGCATCAATAGAGCCTCGTTGCTTAATGGAGCTGGAAGCCCCTCCGGACTCGGCGGGTATCGTCTGCGCGAGGGGCTGCGGCGAGGATGATCGCACATGAGGCAGCCTGAATCATCGTCCATTCTGTCCCAATAGGGATGTCGCCGCCCAAAGACGCCTCTCTCACCCTATCTCGTGCAGAGTACTACGTAGCTGTCAACGGAGTTGGCGCAGTCCGGAGACATGCCGGCCGCCTCGTGTAAGTCGGCGGTTGGGATCACGCCGTCGAGACTCCGGGGCAATGTCGTTGGTATGCTCTGCAGCCCGTTAGCGGAGAAACTATGACACGACATGAAGCCCAATCGAAATGGCGTTTACGCAATCGCTTGGTTGCTCAGCCTCCTCATATTACGACACAACCGAGCTAGATCCGGGCGAGCTTCGCATCTCGAAGCCTCAGCTGGGCCGAGGTCCCGCCAGCTGAGCAGGTGCTTGTCACGAGACCCCACTCCGGACACCCGCCTGCTTGCAGTACCGCACACGCATTCAGCAGAACATCGCCATGATGGGCAACCTTGGAGTTCTCGATAGACCGGAGACTCGGACCGCCGCGGTGCCGTATCCTGTCCAGTCAGCAATTCGTCGCCGCCACGGGCACGGTGAACGGCGGACTTGTGGGATTGCTGGCTTTGCCCTCGATCAGCCAACATCCTTCGCGGCAAAGCAGTTCTGGCTGCTGGTTGGATACCGCCAGATCGGGTGCAACAAAAACCTTAATGGCCGGTTCTGCGGCCAAGCCAGGCTGCAACGAGCCGTCCCTTCGCTGGGAATGTCGTAAACGGACCTCTCGACGGCCGCGGGCGATGGCATAGAGAGTCACGTTGTTCGCAACAGCCCGTCTGCGAATGCGCTCACTTTGGGGTTTCGAGAGGCAACAGGGAGGAAGAGCAGGCTTCGAGATTAATCCTGGCCAGTCAGTCGTGGCAAGGCAGCAGAAAAAAGGTCAATTGGCGGGGCAATTGCAGCTGACCGACGGGAGCGACGGGCCAATTGACGGTGCAGGAGGACAAGTCGCCTCCATGGCGGTCTCGTCTCCAGCAAGGAAGCATCGAAATGGCGTGCACAACATTCCAAGATGGCGGCCTGGCACGCAAACATCGCAACGGCAAGGAAACCGAGAATGGCGGTCAAGCTAGTTCGGGGGCCGTGCCTGGGAGTCGAGTGCTTTGAGATTTGAGAGGAGGATCCAAGATGGGACACGGGGTGCATGAGAATGCCACCCGTATCCGGTGGTGGTGGCGGGTGTCAGACCGGGCAGGAAGTTCTGACAGAGCGCCCCTTCCAAATTATCCAAACTCGACAGGTATATTGCGAAATCAGAAGACTAACAATGCCGGGTTTGGTTTTGGGTTTGGCTGACGGTGTGGAAGGGCTTCGGAACCGACAGGCGGGAGGTGAGGTGTGCACGGCAGGGATCCGAGGAGAGGGGAGGGATGCAGACAGGGTTCTTCCATAGGGCTGAAGGATGGCAAAGACGGACAATGGTCTTCAAAACCACCATTTTCCTAATGGGTGCAACGCTCATCTGTCAGCAGCACTCCACACAGCGAGCGCGACTCGGTGCGGGTAAGCGCCAGGGACGCCGGCTCGGATTCGAGCAACCTCTACAAAGTCAGCGCTTACCAGTTGTATCGGAGACACGGCAACGATTTGATCACCGCCCGGCGTTTGTTGAGATTGGGGGCCAGCAGAAGCGCGGACATCGTGGAAGTCGCCGATTATCTGCACAATCCTGCTATCTTGTCTGCGTACGTTGCGGCACAGCCCAGTCACGCATGCTTTGCGATCTGCATGGTCCTGTTGTGAGCGCCTCTTCTGCAAATGGAATGGCGCAATGTGGAGGGGCAGAGGAGCCCGCGTATTTCCCGCAGGCCGCCTGCTGGCATGGAGGTGCAACATGGGGAAATCAGAACGGGGGATAATAAGAAACTCACCGTGATAATTTCCCCTTTAACGAGCAGACAAATTAACAAGCTGTTGACTCCCTCTGGCACAGACGTGCGCATCAACAGTGGCGAATATGTCCACCAAGCTTTATATAGGTAGCATCGCGATGGTGCCCACGTATGCAAAGCCATGTAACTGAATCTTGGGTTTTCAGCTGCCAATGTTGCCGAAAACGGGGTAATATCAAGAAACCTCCACTGTGGTTTTGTGGTCCCGGTGCTGTTGCAGGCGATCGACGTGGGATGTGGACAGTCGATTGGGGGCAAGAGTCCGGTACCTTGCATTCTCCTATCCAAAGATCGCGATCGATGACGCACCAAGGATCAGGCCGTGCCCTCAAATGGGATGGCGTCTCGTCGCGGACTCCCGTCAGTTGGCCACTGACAGCTGCGGGCTCAAAGTCAGGCCGGATGCCCAAGAGCCGCAGGTTGTGTTCCACCAAGATTGGATGGCAGACGGAGGCACTGATGAACAAGGAGCTCCAATTCGGTGTCTGTCAGAGGCCCTCAGTAGCGTAGCCCTCTCGCAAAACGGCAGCTGCAAAAGGCAGGATGGAGTCTGTGGGTCCGCCAATCGTTGACTCTTGGAGGCGGTCAGATGGACCCGAGGCGAGTGCAAGGGAGCTGAACGCCAAATTCCATGCCCCTCCTGCCCCGCCTGTCGCCCACCTTCTGCTGCCCCTCCGACGGGACCCCCTCGTCCTCCCCTGACCGCAAGGAGACCTCACAATTTGTCTGCGCGTCTTCTAGGTTGCAGCGCCGATCTGTGACACCGAGGTGACAATTTCGCTCGGTGACCTGCCGCCACCTTGTGTTTTTTGTTGGTCATCCTTCGTCAGATCAGAAATTTATGGGGATTAGTGATGGGCCAACCGCCGAGCCCCAGCGTCCCGAGTCCGATGCTTCAACCCGACATCCGTCGTCGCGGCAGTTCAGTTCAGTTGTCAGTCCCCCAGCCATCCAGCCGCCCTGCCGTCTCTGCATCTACCCTAGTTAACTGATCCCCGGTATTGGAGTCGTTGAGTCAACTTAGAGGGCTCAACGGCATACCGACAGTTATCTGCTTCAGCCGTCACACAGCGCCATGCAGGGTACGAAGTACTACGGGCAAGCAGACCCGCATCGAGCGAGGGTGCGCCCGCATCTGCACGCTGCGATGGTGTTTTTCCACGCATCGCATGGCGGTGCTGCTGCCGCCGCCGACGGGCTAAGCGCTAGCCCAGCAACGCGCCGAGATTTGGCGAGATTCAATCAACGCCTTGTCTCAGGCTGGTCGGGCTGACGCGCACCATACGGCACCCCACTCATCAGGAGGGGTTCCTCGGTGAGACTTCAACAGACGGCTCTGCGCAGACAGCCATGGCTTCTGTGCTTTCTGCTTTATTGGCCGACAGATGCGGTATCGGATGGTTAGCGAACAACAGCACTTGGGCACTTGGGCACTTTGGCACAAGGCTGGCTGAGCAGGGCAGCCCTCTCGCGTGTCTAGTAATTCGGATCACACCTTGATACGGATCCGTAGTGGCTTGAGATGAACCCCTCAGACCCACCAGCGAATCGTCCCCGGGCCGTTTCAATGGTTTGCAAGGGGCATGGCGCGGGTGGCGGTCGTGTCACGGCCAGCGGCCCATAGGGCTCGACAAAATGCCAGCTGAGGCCGAAGCAGCTAGCCCAATCCGCCGAGCTCGCTCCCGCACCGCTCACGTGGAGACGACACCCCAGGGTGTGCTCTTCCGTCTGGGCGTCGCGTCCGCTGTGAGGCCTGCACGACAACCACAAGCTCATCGCGACACCCAAATCTGGCAACTGAGCGTGCCCAAATCCGTTTTGTGGCACGCTCACCCCTCCCCACCGAGGTAGCCACTGGAACCACCGATTAGCCGAACGAACGGTGTCATGGCTGACTCGGGCGGCGGGCACAGAGCTTCGAGAGCGCCCGTCCGAAATGAGCAACAAGAGAGGATTTGAACCGGGCTGAATGGCAGGGGTCGGTACCAATTCACTTGATCGCGGCCCTCTCAAATCGACCCTCTTCTCTTCGCGAAGGAAGCCGGCCGTTTCTTAGGCCGAAGTGAGGATGAGGAGCCGTCAAAAAGCCTCCAGTCCACCTCCGCCCGCCCTCGCCGCCCCAGGTACCATCGCGATTCTTCACCAACCACCGCTGAGGGCGGTAAGGTTCTCATGCCCGGACTGTCCCTTGTCGCCGCGCTCTCTTTTGGACCGCTTTCAGTGGCGTCCGCCCTTACGTATCGATGCACACTAATACACTATCAGCCCCCGGGCGTGCTGACCGCACAAGCATCGCGCAGGACTTTCCAGGTTGCTCCCTTGCAAATGACCTTCCCCCACCATCGACGCCTCCCTCTCGTTCCACGAACGACAACCTCCCCGTTTTCCCCCAGGCATGTGCCAAGCGCCATTATCCCATGACGGACTGACTAGTGTCGGCCTACCTGTTGTCAATTGGCCGTTCTCCATTCGATGTTTCCGCTGGAGGCCAGAGGCTGAGGAAACATTCCGTCTGGACCTCCCAATTCGGCCGGATTTGTTCCCCTGCCAGTTAGACTGGTCCAATGCAGCCCTACCTTCAGCGCACTCGGGGTAGGATTCCCACTCGATCTGATCTCTCGTGCGGAAACGCGCTTGGGACCAACTCGCCTCGCCTATCCCTCCCAAATGACCCGGCGATGCATGGCTCCATGTCGTACAGGAGGACCTCGACGGGCTTACACCCCAGGTCGCCTCGCGCGCGTATACATAAGACGAACATGACCGCACAAATTTCCCACGACACTGACATCTCCCCCCTTCTGCCCCCAGTGGAACGCAAGCTGCACCCTTCACGCTCCTTCTTGCCACCCTTGTTTCCTCAGGACGCAGTTGGAACAGTGCTCATCGGCACGCAAAGTCCGCCGGCGCATAGGCGCTATCACCGTTGGACGAAACGCCGCCCCTCGATATTGATTCAGCCGTTCGCACCGCGGTGAGAATCGCAGCAGCACACATCGAAGGGCGTCTCCTTCAGTGTAAGTGTGCCTTCCCTTTCTGGTCCGATGCATCCAATTGGACAATGCAGACCTGTCATCTTTTTTCCCGTCCTCCCCTTCATCCTGCCCTTAAGTCTGCCTTCGGTTGTAGGTCGGTTATTAAAAAGTTTCCGTTGGACCAGCGCCGCATCCCTCCGTTGCATGTTTGCCCTCGCTGTCCCTTTCGGCCCCCGTTCCGGCCCCAGTGCGGCGAGTAAAGGCATTTCGCCTTCAGTTTTTTGCGCCGGTAGACCTTGGGGTTTCGGAAATCCACCACTGCAAGCCGCGCCAGCCGTTTCTCCCTCACCCCCGTGCGGGACGGCAAATTTCCGTGACACCACCCTCACCACCCTGACGCCCCCGTAGTCTATAGCGCCGGCCACCCTCCAGGACCGAATTTACAGCGGGCAGAACGCCCACCTTCAACCCCCCAGACATCGGTAATCTCCTGACCTCCAGTTGCTCGGGGCTTTGCTGCAGCATGCCAACCCTCAAGCACCCTCCTGACAGTAACGTCACCCCGGAGCCGCCTGCCTCATCAAGCCACTACTACCTTGAGGCCGCTAGCACACATATATACCTTGCAGTTGCGGCCGTCGCAATCTTGGTTATAATCCGCCTGGCAAGAGCACGATTCAGTTCACCGCAGCAGGCACCACGGTGGGCGCCAAAGTGCGAGTTTCAAGAGGACAGGGACAGCTTTGGCCCGGAGTGCCGGAAGGATTCAGCAGCGGCTTACAGCAAGCGGGATTCAGCCGTGCGCTCTCCTTGGAAGGCACGGGACCCGAGGGGGGTCAGGCTGAGCTTTGAGCGCGAATCACAACAGGTTCTTTGGGCGGCGGGGCTCTTGCCTCCTGGTGTTGGTCCTGGACAGTCGAAGCCTGCTGGGCGAACGCGAGCGATGGATGGCATTGACAAAGCGCAAAGGAAGGATCATTCAGGGTCAGCATCGGCAACGTCACGTGGCGTCAGCACCAGCAACCCCAGCGCCGCAGGCCCCAGACAGCAGCAAAACCCCCCGCTCCCCAGGACGCGTCCTGTCACTCCCGAAGAAACCAGACGAGGAAGCTACTCGCCTCGCTCTCCCGCCCGACCTTCTTCTCCCAGACGTCCCAGCGGCGGCTCAGATGGGGCAGGCGACAAGATATTCAAGGGAAAGGGACCCATGGCAGGACACAGCAGCTGGACTACCAGGCCCGGGAGTTCGGCGCTGGGCGGGGGAGTCGGCCCACAGTTCGGCGACGGTCCGGGTCTCGGCGAGTCTGCGCAATACGATGCTCCGAACGCCATGGACTCTCAGACGTCAAGACAGTTCGCGCGCCCTCCGTTGCCGCCTCCATTGACTCCTCCGGTCCTCAGCACCGCTGTCTACCCATTTGAGGACCGCCGGCGGAGCTATGCCGTTTCCATCCCGCCAGAGCTGGACACCAGCTTCATACATCAGCCCAACCCTGACTACGCGGGCGGTTCGACATCCACGGATCTCTTCAGCTCAAGCCCGAGAAGCGCTTCCGCTACCCCGCGACGTAGATCCTACACCAAAAGCCTACCCATCGGCATCCCGGTCACAACTATTGCCTCATCGTCCACCGAGACCATGACCTCGGCCGATACGTTCTCTCCCTCAAGTTATCCACCAACCTCGCCGTTGCTCCCGCCACCACCGCCTGGCCACGAATTTCCTTACGAGTATGAGTTCGTTGGCGGACCCGGCGGCCCGGGAATAGTAGACTCATATGAGGAGATCGACCTCCACGGCGAGATCATATCAGTCATGGACGATGCTGGCCACGGATGGAAGCGCCACACGCGCGTCTATGGCGGTGGGGTTTGCCTCGCATGCGTCGCGGCCGGCGAAGAAGGAGGGTTCTACGGTGACAAGGTACCACTGGAGGACAGAAGGTAGTCCCGGCTCTCCCTTTTTCCCATACCAGCGAAGTCAGGGGGGTTGCACTTTGGTTGTTGGGATGAGCCACGCTGGTGTTACCTGGTACGGCAGACCGTTTCGGGGTTTCCTACATCTCCCATAGGTTGAGGGTTGCGGTGGAGGGGTTGCATTTGGGCATCCAAGCATACGGTGGGAGCATTGCATTGCATCATGGGCCACTGCTGCATTTTGTGCTCGGGGTAAATGGGGGTGGGAGTCGGCAAGAGACGCCGAGATAAACCGAGGAAGAGCGGTACTAGGGTTGGTTGTTCTTAATGGGGAATGGGTTTGTGGACAGGCGCTCGGTTTATGTGGTAGAGCGATTGGGCTCACGGCTATTACGACCCATATTTATTTTCTATTTCTTTTTTTACTTTGGTCCGGGTTTATTTTTTCTAATTCTTCTTATATCGACTCGGTCGGTATCTTGTACTTTGGTTTATTTTCAAACCTTGAAACTTCAAGGCTCTTGATCAATGACCGTTTGTTTTGGCTGGGTGTTCCAGCACTTCATCTTTCAATGAAGGCTGTCCTCTAAAAGAAAGATTCTGGGAGGACAGCCCTCGGTGTTGCGCGGGCACCTTTTTCTTCTTGATTTTCCGCCCTCTGATGTTTGATATTGTTTCGCCATTGTAGTTAGGTTACGTTTGATACCCTTTTCAACAATGCCAGCACCAAGCATGGCGTTTTTTCTTGCCCCCAATGTAGTCTACAATCTGGATTGGTATGATATCGCGATCTTCTTCATGGGGCGTATTGACAAGCTTAGTTGAGTCTCGGGAATAGTAGGCATATGAAAAGGCGATCGGAAAGCCGATCCTGTCATCCCACTATTAACGCTGTTGTAGGGGTGAGATGTAGAGCTATCTGCCACCCTAGGCGTGGCAACCCACAAAAAGGATTCTGGGGAGGGGGGAGATCCGCAAGAGATGACACTAGGGCCTAATTTGCTTGTAGGGCTCGGCGCGTGGGCGCGGGCGTGGGTGTGGGTGCGGCGCTTGCATGTTGCTCCTGCGGCTGGGTTGTGTGAGGGGGGAAGGGGGAAGGGGGTTCACGTCCAGCTCTCACGTCATCTCGGTGCTCGCAAGATGCTTATCCAAATCGTTGTGTTTGCCCGACTCCGCCCAATTCCTGTTTTCGAACCAACGCATAAAGTGCAGCAGGATCTGCTCCTTTGGCTTTTCTGTTGTTCCGCCCGTCCCTAGTATTGTGTTCTGCAAGCGACCTCGGGAGGCATAAGCGGATTGATTCCTTCAACGTGGGAAGAATCCGAATTGACGACCGGGGGGGATGGGATGGATAATGAAACAGCGGCTTTTTCAATATAAGCGAGGGAACCGGAGGAAAATATCTAGGCGCGATGTTTCTAACGCTCAATATCTACCTAATGGAATCTAAGTTGCCTGCCTGCCTGTTTTCCCCTATGTGGCCTTATTCCTTCGCGTTGCGCCCTGTCAGCGTTGTAAGCAGAGTGGGTTCTTTCATCTTTCTTTCCCGCAGGAAGCGTCGACATCGGGAAGCAAGAAGCACGAGGGCCAGGGCCAAAGTCGGGGAAACACAAACTGCCGACGGGGACCACCAAGTTGAGGATGAGTTTGTTTCATCATGTGTGGTAGTAAACCGACCAAACATGTCATCGGGGGAGGGGGAAACGATGAGGCAGCTCCGCCTCCCCCGAGGTGCGTGCATAAACAAGTGCCGGCCCCTGTGGAGATGAAGGTGATGCAGCATCACGGCGCCGGTCTTCATGCTGTGAAGATCGCAGCCCCTTGCATGTGGCGTCTGACAGAGAGAGGCCGGGCCAAGCCCAATTCAAGAGGCTTTCCATCACACCGAGGACTGGACACACACAGGTCACGGGGTGGTGGAAGGTATTCGGAATTGGTCATCAACAACACAGCTGACATGCGTCGTCGGCGACCTTGGCGCGCTACTATCCGGAGAGGATGCCGTCATCCCGAGAGAGGGTGCGCGTGATACCAAGACAAAGACAGAAGGAAAAGAGACAAACAACAGAGAGGCTGCCCTTTCTAGGTAGCGACCAAGGTCGGACAGTCTCGGATTCCCGAGACGATCTCGGCATGACAGCATCCTTCTGGCCGATCCATCCACACACCCACAACACGCACCTTGATGCGAACCGCACCACCGCCTTCGTCAAGGAACCGAAACTACTCGGCCCGCTAGTCAACAACAAAGGGGCATAGCGCCATGGCGGCTCCCTCGTAAGGCCGCCTATCAGCCGCAACCCACCAAAGCTGGGCAATGCAGACAAGGTAGGATAGAGGCACCTTAGCGCCATCTGGCCGCCTAGTAGCACCCACGCCACCGTTGGATTGAGGCAAAGCCCGGGATAAGGTAGCTAGTGTATGTGAAAGAGCAAAAGGAAAGAAAAGAAGAAAAAAGGGAGGACCCGAGAGCCCGGTGGCGGGCCGAATCCTGCAACAGTGCCCTCGCTGTATGCAACCCACTGAATTCTATGATCGACGCCTCACCGTAACCCTCCAACGGGGATAACGATAGCCTATTTGGTTAACCCACCCCTATTCGTTGCATGCGTGCCAGTCATACGCTTTCTTCCCGTGTCGGGAACGCACCCCCTTTTCGGTTCGGCGCACTGGGAGATGTCAACGGCGCCGGGTAGGGCTAATCTTACTGGCGGTGCCATGGGGGCCGATGGTCATAGTCAGATCGCGAAATGGAGGAAGGAAAGGAAGGAATTCTCCATCAGTAGTTGGTAGGTAGGGACCGTAGGGAGGAATGAGAAACAGGCAGAGAGATAACGATGGGGTGGTCAGATTGTGCAATGGCAGTAACCCGTCACCTCTTGTGTCCAACAGATGTCCTCGGTTTGAAAAAAAGACGAGTCATCTGACAGGCTGATTGTAATTAATCAGTGCGCGGGGATTTGAGAAACGCCTCGTCCAAACTCACGCCGCCAGCGGCGGTAAGCCACAATCCTCCCGGCGACCGCACGTTGTGCGCGTAGGGCTGTTGGCTGTTGGAGCATCCATCCTGCTTGCTGTATTTGAAATCTCGCATTTTCGGATCAAGTGTGATCCGATGTTCTTTTGGTTGCTTCCTTATCGTGTCTTGTCCAACACACTGTTCACCCGCAAAGAATCAGGGAGACGTGTGGTTTTCGTATCTGCCGGACAGTGGCAGGCTCTCCTCAGATAAACCCGAAGCTTGAGGTGCTGAGGTGAGCAGCTAGTGTGCGCCGTGTACCCGGTGTTGTTGCACCGATGACTTACTCCACTCGAGAGTCTGACGTTGGCACAACATCGGAGAACTAATATCATCACTATTGGTGCGGTCTTCGGCGTCTGTTGGCAGAAAATCTCCGTGGCGGGATCAAAAACATGACCCGGATAGACATATTGTTAGTGATCGGGTAATAGGACGAACCAATTGTCATTTGCCCAATTTGGGTAGTTGGTGATGACTTGACATCGTCAAAAATGGCTCCCTGCAGTCATGATCCGAGGCCCTAAAATTGATCACCTGGCCACACTGGGTAGAAGAATGAGACAAGTAGTCTCTCAGAGTCTCTCAGGGCCATACTTTTTGAGGCACGAGTTGGAACCTTGACACTTTGATCTTGATCAATCGGCATTTGCTCCAGATTTATCATCATTCGCCCGGTGAATACCACTTGAAAACACAATACCAACCCTTCTCAGATTGGGCCGAGTCTTGCTCGCATCAGGTAGCCTACTCACTACACAAATTTGACAGGTTGGAACTAACATCAAATCGATAGGGCAGCATGCTGTGCAAAAGCAACACGACCCACCGGTGTCAGGGAAACATCACTTGACGATACGATTAGGGCTGAAGAAACAAACCCTACCCTGTCACAACTTCAACCCATTGTACGGACCCTCTTAGGTGCCACAGTATGTGCCGGTAACCTTTCCAGCAGAATCAATAGCGGTGCTGACAATGACAGGAGCGGTGTTTTGGGATGAAGCACTAGCCCAGCAAATTTGCATAATAACCTCATATGCCCGAGTCATGAGCAAGAGGGGGAAAAGGAGTCGGTGAAAGGTGTGTTGATGCCGACTAGCACATCCAGCATGACTCGCCACAATGTAGCTTCTAGGCCCCAATGCCGTTGCTCGCTTCCGCGCTTCACTCGAAGCATTTAATGCAATCGAGAGATCCACCAGGCCGGCCTCCGTCCGGTCAATGCCAGGTGGCCCACCTGAAAGACGGGGATACTTCGTCCAATAACCTACGCTACCCGCGTGCATAAGCTTATTTACCGTTGGCAAGCCGCGCTCCACAGATCCGGAGTCATAAGTCCTACGGAACGCCAGTTCCTCGGTCAACGAAGACTCCACTCTCTTCCATTGCGGAGACATGCAGTTTTTTTTCTTTTCAGAAGCGGCATTCGAACAAGCCGGGTCTCACCGACGGGGTTCGCAAAGAGACCGAAAGGGCTGACAAGGGTGATGCCCGTCTCTTCCTATCCTTACCTCCACAGTCTGCTGCGTTGCATTGTCTGGCCTGCGAGGGTGAAAAGAACTTGATGGAGGCAGCATGCTTGGAACCAAGATCTAATTTTGGGGTTCTCTCAGTCGTCCAGCTGACCAATGTTTACCGCAGCAAGACTCAGAGATACAGTAACGCTGTCATCAGACACCTGGGGGTTTTGCCCATCGGGGAACCTGCCAGAACATAAGGAATATAAAAATCAAACACCATTGATAGCTGACGACTTGACAGCTGGTGGTGTTGAGGCACGTGACAACGCAGCGCTGCTTCGGTTGTTACACAGCCGACGAATCAGGGAAGAGAGACGGATTATGGAGTTGAGAAACGGCGTTTGACAGGTCGCTCGGTTTGCATGCGGAGTGGGTGTGTCTAAATAAAGACGTATGCATGGGTGTGGGAGGTGGTGGAGAACGGGGAGGAGGACGGGGTGTGGGCGACCGATCTGTCACGCTCATTTCATCTGCACACTACTACGGCTTAGGTCGGCGAGGGGTGTGGTTGGTTGAGCCCGTTTGCCTTTGGCCCCCATGCCATTCGATTGAATGTTTCCAACTGAGCTGCACTTGGAAGGTTGGCCGCGGGGAGGCCTTTTTAGCCTGCTTCTCCCATTCTGCTTGCTGCTGTGGGGAGCTAAACCCTGTGGTGAGCATGTTCTGTCTGATACGACATCCAGATCTCGGGATCGGCCCTAGGGGTGGCAACCGACATCATAGGGCAGCCAGTCGCTGAGGTAGGGTCGATGACGTTCTGCCAATGGTGCCACGTTGTGTGCAGATAATGAGTCCAGAAGGCAAAGTCCCGCTTTTCGTTGAGGGTGTGAGACTGAGCGTGCTCTGACTGGAAGCTGCCGCCGATCAACAGATGTTGAACGGAGGGCGCCCAGCCAATGGAGGGGTTCGGGTATTGTTGCATGCAGCCTGACTTGCAGTTGGTCTGGCTCCTCAGTGCCAATGATGCACGAGACCTGCAGGCCTTGCAGCTGTCGCTGTTCCACAACGTGTTGTCTCTTTTAGAAGCCCCGCGAAGCGCGCTGCCGTGGCCACAATGGAAAGAGGTCGGCTGCCGCAGCAAGAGGTGATGGCACCGGTCCCGATGCTTTCAACATGCAAGACATCCCCCACGGCGATGCCCCGGGACCGTAGTGGCTCTCCGGCTGGCGGAAGCGGGACGGCTAGCAGCCAGAGAACCGCCGAGAGCTCTTTGATCGTCCCGCCCACCAGTATTGGCTCAGACGCGCGCATCCCGCGCTTCTATTTAGGAGTGTCCTGCCGCTGAACCGGCGAGCCGTCCACGCGGGATTGGAAGGGTCCTTTGCGGGATCCACCCCGTGGTAAACTTGCGACAGGCACAGGACGCCCCGCAATATGGCGGTGAAAGCGCCTAATCGTAACCACATACCCAAGAGCTTGAGGGTCGCAGAGATGTTGGGCTGCTTGACTGCTTTGGGGGACTCTATCGAGCGCGTCAGGCTCAGAGATTACTATGGATGGAAGCGATGTGGTGAACAAGGCGATGATGCAACCTTGTACGACGTTCAGGGGAAGCTGTGAGCCCGCGCACAGAGCCTCGCCGCCGTTTTGGCCTGGGGCCCATGTCTCAGATGTGTCCTCCTTCTGCAGCGCCGCTGACAGGGGTTGTTTGTCGCCAGCTGTCGCTCCTCAGCGGCCACTTTGGCCAATTCGTAGACTCTTGTCCCAACACATCCGTTGATGTTTGGAAAGTGGTATCAGGAAAGTGATCCGAGGGTATTTGGGGGTGCTAGTGCAGGGAATCTACGCGTGAGCTGAAGCTAAATGCACTGGAGATGCCCTCGTGGCCGGGAGCGTGTTGTTCGATGCAGAATGCTTCCGAGGGAACAATACCCGAGGGTCCCACGGGGAGAAGGTGACAGTTAGTGACAGGGCGATCCATGAGTGCGCGCACTGAAAAGGGCTGTGGCGAGGACCTGCTGTCAATCCTTTGTGGAGTATGCGAGTGTTCCGGGAATTGCCCCGTTGGAAGCATGGACGCATGGATTGCGGAAGCTGATCGTTGAGTATATCCCAAGCATTAACGCTCGGCGACAAGGGCGAGGAGGAGGGAAAGAAAAGGGTTCCTGGCTCCTGCGGTATCTCCAGGTCCAGATTGAAGGTTCAAGGTTTCGGGGCTGAGCGAGGCAGTCTTGGCTGGCCACACCTCAACTGCCCTTCGTGCCAGGCCTCCAGCGGCCTCTGCGTTCAGGCAGACCGCGCCGAAGCTGCCGAGGCTTGGTGTGTGCGCTCGGAGGGTCGTAGAGGGTCGTGGAGACTCTTGAAACACGGCGCTCCGCGTTGGCTTTAGCGCGAGGGGACGCGCCTGTCGAGCCGAATGTGAGATCGAAAGGCTGGCTGCAGAGACACTGAATTGCATCCACGTGTGAGCAAATCATCGATTGTCCGTGCTGCAAGCCTATAATTGTCGCGAACCACAGAACAACCGTGAGGGACTCACAATATCGAGCTGTTTTGGGAGCCGCAGTGCCATCGGGCGGCGTCGGCGCGTCAAGGCGATCGACTCGATGCCAATTATCAATCATGCAGCCAGCAGGAGGACGGGGAAGCTGCAGGGATGCTCGTTTTGAGTCACTGGCGCAAGACCACCTGAATTTTCTCGGCTCGCCAGATGATTGGCTGTGTCTTCAACAAGCGAGCACAGTTCTTAGCCTGATTGGGCCTCAGGGGTGTTCGCTGGCCATTTCTCACATCTGGCACGGTGCGTTGGACAGTACAGCGCACGTTAGCAAATATTGTGCGCGCACTAGCGGGGCCACGGCAAGACGTGGCGGCCAAGTGTTAGCCGTTTGCCACCCCCTGTTTTCATCCGGAGTGACCTTGCCCTGGCAGCTTACCTCATCTTGCATTGAGCACAACTTCTGGCCTTCTCATTGGCGGGTGCCGCCCCCCTTGGGCAACAGTGGGCATCATCCCCGTAGCAGCCCAGATTCACACGCTGAAAGCGAGCTGCAGGCGTTTTGGCTGGCTGGCGCGCTCGCTCAATCACGGCGGCCTGCTATCCGCCCTCGCCCTTGCGTGCGACCAGTTCCCCTGCCGCGGTCCACTGGGAGCCCACCAGTCGTTTTGCTCGCTGCGGCCCCGCCCACTCTCCCTTCTCCAATCCTCCGCCAACAGAGGCGAGGGCCCGATCTATCTCAGTCCATCTCGCTTCCGCTTTCTGCTCCTCCTTTCCTCTTTCTTCCTGCTTCGCATCACCAGCACACCGCCCTTCCTTTTTTTCATCCCTCCCGACCCGTTTCCCCTTCCTCTGTTCGTGAAGTCGTCGTCCTCGCCGTTGGCGCCGTCATTGCTGCCCGCCATCGTCATTTGATCGAGCAAAGAGGAAACAAACCCACCCCGTCGCATTCTCTCGGAAGATACACCAAAATTCACAGCAAAAAGGGTTCCGGAAGGCTCGCACCAAAACATTTTAATCCTTGTATTCTATTTGCGCAATCTACATTTCAGCGCCTCTGCCCCTGCTGGCCTGCAAGCTCCGGCTTGATCGCTTTTGTCGCCCACTGGACGCGGCACACATCTAATTCTCAGCATCGCTAGGACTTGGAGGATTGGGACGACGGACGATCGAGATTGAGAGAAGGAATTGCTGCGCATTTGAAAGGCAGACTGAACCTCTGCTTCGGCAAACTCTTTTTGAGACCTCAGGATCAGGAAAGAGAACCAGCGGTTTTCTATCCAGAGGAAGCTGAGCTGTTGCCTGCATCGCGCCCAAGCTAACGGCAACGACTCTTTGTGGCTTTGGACAAAGCGCGACCCGCTGTGCAGCAAGTTTCCACGCGCCGTCGAGGTGTCTTGGTCCTTTTGACAAGCTTCGGTTGCCAGCTGCCGTCTCCTGGCTCACCAAGTCCGCGACTCGCCACCGAGCCTCGCCTCTTTCTCTCCACACCGATTTATTCGACGAGCCCGCCCCCATTCCTTCCTTCTTCGCTTCCACCGGCCCTGATCGCTCCGCCGCTCATTCAGCACCACACGATCTTTATATTTTCTCTCTCGTCAAACAGTTTGTTAATGCAATTCGGCACCCTTCAAGGCGCCTGATATTTCTCCCAGCTGCTTTTATTAAGGCTTCGGATCTCTTTGGCAACCGCATTTTCGAATTTCATCGTTTTCGCATCCACGCTCCGAGAGAGAAATAGAGAGAGTCGCTAAAGACAAACGTTCGACTACGTCTTCTTTGCCCGCGACCGAATTTTTTCAGCATCAGTACATGCTTCCTAATATTCAAGCCAACCACCTGTCATTCTACCAACAACCCCTCTAATTCCAGTCTCCCCCGACCCACCTCGGCAGTCGACAGCGGTCTTTCTGCAACCTGCCAAGCATTTTTCCGACTCCGCTTCGCCGGCCCGGTCCTTTCGCTAGACAGTCGCAAGTCCCGGAGACTCAACAGCCACATTTGAACCCTGATCACGTCGTTATGGACGCTGGCGGTCTCGCTCAGATGGCTCACGCTCCCTTCAACTCGGCCCACGGCCTGGCTATGCCCTCGGGTCTTGCATCTCGGCGTGGAGGGCAGAACATCAAGCCTCTCTCCTTCGACTCGATGAAGACGACCGAGATTGACAATGGTGTTCCGACCCCTCGCACGAGCCGGTCCCACCTGCTTGCGGGTCTGCGTACCGCGCCGAAGACGTCGACCGGATCCCACTTCAGCAATGGTCCTGCCTCCCCGACAACCTTCGCGCCGCAAGCGCGCAACCGCAATTCCATGGGCATGTACGACAACAGCAACTTGTACAACGGACCCAAGACGTCTCTGCCGCGCTATGGTGGTCAACACCAGCAGCAGCAGCAACAACATCAGCAGCAGCAGCAGCAGCAACAGCAGCAACAGGCCCAGCAGCACCAAGCGGGGTATGGATCCAACTCTACCTTTGCCCACTACACTGCAGACCAGGTTCTTGCGCCCCCTCAGCTTCAGCTTGACGAGCATGTCCAGGAGCAGATTGACCCAAACCTGCATGCCCAGCTCATGTACACCAATGCATATCTCTCCGACCAACAGCAGAGACTTCAGCAGCAGCTTAGGGCTCTGCAGGCTGCTGCCCAGCAGTTCCAAGGCTTGAGCCTCGGTGGACAGATGCAAATGATGCAGCAAGGCTATCCTAACATGTACCAGCAGCAACTGCAAAATGTCCAAGCAATGATGACCCCTGTCACACCGCAGCACAACGTCTACGCAGTTTACGACCCCGCCACTGGTCAGCAAACCTTGTACATGGACCAGGGACAGGCGCAGCTTCAGAACCAAGCGACCCCCCAGTTCGTTCACCAGAGCCAACTGGGCAACAGCTATCCGGGAATGCAGCAAACCAACGTTGGCGCCCCTCGCGTGCAGGTGTCACCGCCTCCCATGGAGCACAACAAGGCCAGCTTCCGAAACCCGTCCCCGCCGCGTCGTTACGAGTCTCCCATCGACAACCCTGTTCCTCTGCCGCCCCCGAGTGCCAACGCCTTCCGTCGAGGCCACAAGAAGTCTTCTTCGACCGCCAATGGCAACAAAGGTGGCCTGTCAATCGCTACCGAAGAGGTTTCCAGAGGCTCAGGCCCCAAGACGGCATCGTTCCCGCTTACCCCCATGACTGCAGGGTACGGACCTGGTCAGGCACGCGCTGGCGAACATCCTGTTCGCCAGCCACGCAACCCGCCCTCGATGGATGAGCTGAAGACCAAGCCGACGGCAAAGCATGAGGGTAGCAAGAACTTCGTCACTCGCACACGGCGCTCAGCGATCAGCAACCTAGTCCGGGCTGGGCTGGAACGGCGCAAGGATGCCCGCAGCACTGGAAGCGCTAGTCCCGTTTCCGAGAGCACCGAAGAGTTTGTCGAGACACCGTTGACCGACAACGGCAGCGACTCCGGCCGCAGTGGTTCTGGCAGCCTGGTCGACCATGACGATGCTGAGTGCAGCCTGCCTAGTTCTCGGACCAGCACTGGAAGTTGGGGCGCTATCGGCTCTGACCGCCCAAGCTCTCGTCAGAAGCTCGACCGATCCAGCCTCGACAATACTTCGGACGGTGAGGGCGCACCAGGCAGTTTTGCCAGTCTCCTCAAGAGTGCGAACCGGGGTGTCAAGACTGAGGCGGTTAATGGTCAGCGCAAGGCTCCGATGCTCGTTCTAACCAGTGCTGAGAAGCGCAAGCTGGTTGCCTAGATGATGGGCCCGGCATATTGAGGAGGGAACTAGGATACATACACCTTACGTTAATCACGATTACGCCCCCATGTCTTTCCTTCTTAACCTTGCTATGGTTTGCCCTAGGACCGGGTGGCAGCGCTTCCCAACTCTAGGGCATTCCATTTCACCAGGTTTTACGAATTTTCTAGTTATTTATTCACTCGATATGGAAACGGTCCTCGCCAAGAAGGGTTTCGACGTAAGACCCCACCAGCACTCTGGTCTACGAACTATCGGTGTTCAGTTGCATTTCGGGACCCATCTTGTCAACCTACCGCTGTTTCGGTTCTCTTCAGATGATCAGTTCTTCGTCTACGATTTGCCGCGCACCCCTTCAATTCTCGCACTCCTTTCATGGAACACTCGACAGATATGGGTTTTGTTCAATTGGTTCGCTTGGGAACAGGCAGTCCGAAGTGTTTGCGGTAACAACTTGTTTCTTTGGGGGAAATACCACAAGTTCATGGGACGATGTGCTCTTGGGGAACAGGATTGGGGATGATGAGTTTCGAGCATATATGGGTAGCAGACGGGAATCAGTTCTCATGGGCAGATGAACATTTGTTTTCGCTTGCTTGTTGCTCCAGGCCATGACGAAACTTGGCTATTGGACCTTTTTGGGGTTGAGATGGGATGAATCTTTGGCAAGGGAGTTCCAGTCTTTCCCATTGGGCGATCAGCAAAATAGGAACGGAGGATACGCCGTGGCGTCGACGAAAGTGACTCCGGCTGCCCTCCTTTAGCTTAGCATTCATTCTATGTGCATCTTCTGCCAAATTTGGAACGATGAGTTCCTTTCACGTGCTTTGACCTTGCAATCGTGGCTCTCCGTGATGTAAACTGTGTTGAACCTGTTCTGGGGTCGCGCATCCCCTTAGACGCACAACCCTACAAGTCAAGATGTTCCTTTAGCATCAAGACCTGGGGTTGGTGTTTCGAGGCGGCACGCATAAGCTAGGAGGCTGACGTCCACATTACGCTTCGCATCCGGTTCAAGACACTTGGATGATAAGCCGTGACAGTGGGGCTCCAGCGGCGGCGCCTCGAGCTTATTCCGTCTGTGTCACTCAATGGCAAAGGCGTCAAACAAAGTTCTAAGCAGTGATGCCACTTCGATATATGTTCAGGGGAAACCTCAGGTATATATACACTCTGAAAAGGAACACAGCATAATTCTTATCCTCCTCTCAGTAAATTACCTGGTCATCATATGCTCGGACACTTTCGAGATAGTTGATCACCTGGCCATAGTCTTTGCACACTGGAAAAGGAGTTAGCATTGCCTATTACACGTGCAATCATAGCAAGCGTGACAGGAGAAGGCTTACCATGCTTTGAGTCCCAGCCGTCGGAACCGCCGTTGTCATCAGGGAAGGTTGTCTCGTGACCCTCGAGCGCCATGTCCGCGCTGCACATGATGGCTTGCCTCATGTAGTCGAAGCAGTGGATCATGTGCCAGTGGTGATCGTCGGGTATCGTGTGGTTGGCCTTCAGACCGGAGTATGTTTGCGCAATGGCGAAGAGGCAGTGCAGTTGGTGTGTCATGGATGTTGTGAAGACCGTCTTGTCGGGCCACTCGACTGGTGTCGGGAGGTCGTGGTACTTGTGGGTGTCGTTGACCCAGACGAAACCCATGCCCTTAGGCATGAGCATGTTCCACTTGTTGAGAACCTCGTCGGTGAAGAACTCGGAGGTGTTCATAGGCGCGTAGGACTGGTCCATGTTGAACTTGACGATTTGTTGTGAGAATTTTGGGCCGACGCCGGTAAGATCGCCTCCGATATCCCATTGGTTAACTGGCGCTTCCCTCGATTTGTCGCGCAGGAGTAGGAGGAGAATGACAACGAGGAGGGCGGTGTCGATAACCCAGCGGCATGTGCTGAAGATGGAGGCTATCTTGCTGCGTATCGTCCGTTTGGTCTGGAGATGGTGTCGTTGGTTGTGCCATTGCTTCTCGTCGCCCATGAGGGACTCCTCTACTTCCGTGGTAGACCCGGTTTCGCAATGGTCGTCGACATGCTTGATGTTCTCGTACTTGTGCATTGGTTCCATCATGGCTGCTAACTGAAGTCTTGATGACCTGGTGCAAAAGACCCGGGGTAACCGAAGACACAAACTCAACGATCAGGAATAGACCGAGGTAGTTAAGAGAATGTAACAAGGCCCAGCCTCTAATGTTCAGATCAAAGGTATGCTAGCCAGAGCACTCAAGAAAAATAATGAAGGCAAAGACCAAGGTGAATAGCTCAGCATCATGGAGAGGAGAGCGCCAAGGTAGGGTATTGGCCGCGGGCCTGCTCGGCGCGCCATGGTCTGGCGCTTCTCATGGTGAAACTTTGGAGCGCTAGAGACTGCTGATGTCTACCCATCGTCGTGGTGTTTCAGGGTGGGAAGTCGCAACCGCACTGGCAGAAGCGACCTGGGGGCTGTTTCATGCAGCGATGGATGCCCCGCAATCCCCACCAAATCCCCTGTCAGAGGGTCGCGTCGTCTTTCCCTCGCTGCTCGCTGCCGCTGGAAGGGCGCCCCCTGAGCGCCAAGTCTGAGGATCGCTCGGGTAGATCACCCCAGGAGATCGGGTTGTGAGAAGGGCATGTTCTGCCGCATTGGCGACGTTGACGGCGCCGTGACAGTCGTGGAACCTGGGAAGTTTGAGTGCCAAGACTTGTAACGACTTGAACCACGCGCTCGGCATGAGCGACCCGATTGACGAATCGCAACAGCATAAGGGATAACGCAATGGGATGGTCTGCAAGCTGGGAAGGAGGAGGGGCGCAGCTCTAGCCCAGCCCCAAGCTGAATGAGTAAGCTATTTGCTTAGTTATCCGCTGTGTTCTTTGTGTGTGCGGTTCTCCAGTGGTTTGGCAGGTGGGGAATAACCATTGACCCCGTCCCGAGAAGCACCTTTCAGCTCCCAAATCTGCATAGTTACACCACTATCAGTGACTCCCGCATAGCGCCGATGGTGTCACCCATCCCCCTCTATAGCTTGCCGTGCAGCCGTGGGGATAATGTTAAACCCGCGGGGCATCGGCGATACCGACCGGGCGTATCCCGTTATTGACTGACTTCACCGTGCACCGCGCCGGTGCTAGAATGGCGTCATCGTCTGTTGCGAACAGCTCAGGATGCGCGCAGCGTTCACCCATGATTTAAAGACGGCCGGCACCCCTTGAGCTGTCAATTGGAATATGTCCATATCATCAGTCTAAAGCCTTCCACCCTGAGCTCTCCGCATTGCAAGACAAAATCCGATAAGCGGCATCTGCAAGTCGTGTGAAAGAGCGATCCACTGCTGTAAGTCCACACCCGTCATCCGGCTGTCGGCCGTAACCCCTCACCCACCCGGACAACGACACCAACGACACCAACGACACCAACAACCAGCAGTCACTGACCAAATCTCAGACTCCTCCAATCTACCACTAAACCTCACGTAAGATGTCGCCTCTCGTCGTTCAAAAGGCCACGGACCGTGTCATCCTCGGTCTTATGACCTTTGGCCCGGATGAGTCCACCGGCGCCAGAATCACCGACCAGAGCGAGTTCGGCAAGATTCTCGATGCTTTCCAGGCCCGTGGGTACAACGAGGTCGACACCGCCCGTGTGTATGTCGGCGGAAAACAGGAGGCTTTCACGCGCGAGGTCGGGTGGAAGGACCGTGGCCTGACCCTTGCCACCAAGATCGTCTATCCCAGCAAGGATGGCCTGAATGCCCACGACGAGGTTCTCAAGTCACTGGACATCAGTCTCAAGGAGCTGGGTACGGATACTGTTGATATTCTGTACCTGCACGCCGCTGTAAGTCCGCCCGAACCATGGGAGATTTGCACCCCTAAATGGAGTACTGATCGATGTCTAGGACCGCGCCACTCCTTTTGCCGACACGCTGTCGGCCATCGACAAGCTGCACAAGGCGGGCAAGTTCGTAAGATTCGGCATCAGTAACTTCGCGGCCTTTGAGGTGGCCGAGATCGTCCTGACCTGCAAGTACAACAACTGGGTACGGCCAACAGTGTACCAGGGCATGTACAATGCCATCACGCGTAGCATCGAGTCAGAGCTTGTGGTAGCATGCCGGCGGTACGGGCTCGACATTGTCGTCTACAACCCTATTGCCGGCGGCCTGTTCTCGGGCAAGATCAAGTCCAAGGACTTGGTCCCCGCCGAGGGGCGCTTCAGTGACCAGGCGCACTCGGGCAAGATGTACCGTGACCGCTACTATCGCGACTCCACCTTCCGCGCCCTGCAGATCGTAGAGGCCGCCGTCGAGAAGGCCGGCCTGACCACCATCGAAACAGCCCTGCGGTGGGTCGTTCACCATTCTGCGCTCAAGATTAAGAACGGAAACGACGGCATCATCATCGGCGTGTCTAGCCTTCAGCAGCTCGAGGAGAACCTCACCAACCTCGAGAAGGGCCCGCTGCCCGAGGAGGTCGTCAAGGCCCTGGACGAGGCCTGGCTCATCTCCAAGCCGGACACCGTCCAGTACTGGCACAAGGACCTCACCTACAAATACGACGCGCGCGAGGCACTGTTCGCCGCAGGGGCAAAATAAGCTGTGATTTTCCTTCTACTCTCCCGCCAGCTAGAAACTCTTCTATTTCCAACTGTACATATCCAATAGAGCGTGCAAAATCCAATCCTATCTTCTTACCCATACCTTCTGACCCGAGACCCCTAAAACTTCGCCCCCCTCTCCCGCATCATCCCCACAAACCCCTCGTAAGCCTCCTTCTTATTCCCCTCCGCCAGCCTCAGCCGATCGCGATGCACACTGTGCGCAATCTCCTTCATCTCTTCCCCAGAGTTCATATCCGCCCACGTCTCATCGGCATACACCGCCAGCGGCAGCCCCATCTTGTCCTGCCCGCTCGCCACCAGATCCGGCTGCGTCGGGTGCAGCTCCGTCTGCACCGCCGGCGGAAGCAGCTCCACCACCCGGATGTGGTGCGTCGCGGGGGATCCGGGGCCTGAGAGCTGGGTGCGGAGTGACCAGGCGAGGCTGTGCAGCGCGGCTTTGCTGGCGCAGTAGTTGGGGCAGCGGGGGAAGGGGATTACCGAGAGGCCCGAGGAGACGAGGAAGATGGAGGCGGGGGAGGGGGAGAGGGAGGTGAGATGTGGCAGGAAGTGGGTTGTCATGTGGAGCGGGGAGAGGTAGTTGGTGGTGAGCTCGGCGGTGACGGTTGGGAGGGAGACGGACGAGGGGTTGGTGAAGTCGACGGTGCGTTGGAAGCCGGCGTTGAGGATGATGCTGTCGAGGGTTGGGTATTTGGTTGTGATGCTGGTGCGGCGGGAGGTTAGTGCTTGGTTGACAAGTATGGGGTGTATAGGGGGTTGTTGTTGGAAGGGAGACCTGGGGAGGCTACCTCTTGACCCAGTCGCCCATGTTGTCGAGGTCGGCGACGTCGTAGGCCTCGCTAGCTACCTTGGCGGCGCCATGCTTGGCGACGAGGGCGTCAAGCCGGTCTTTGCGGCGACCGACGGCGATAATGAAGATTCCGCTGGCGATCATGCGCTCGGCGAGAGCTTCGCCGATGCCCGCCGTGGCACCAGTGACGAGCACGGTCTTGTATGGGAACGGCATTCTCTCGGTGTGATGCGATGGGTGGTAATTTGGATGAGTGACTCAATAACTCTCTCAAATCATGGCTCAAGAGCCCGATGCAAGGTGTCGGAGCACATCTTTATGCGCGCGGTCGCTTGCGTCGTTGTGGCCGGCAGCCTGCCGCAGTCCGGCATGGTGGGGTGGTGCAAGAGAGGGGTACAAAGTGGTTTCCCAGCATGTAAGCTGGGGGGATTGGGGGCGACCCCGCAGCGATAATCTCGGTGGATCTCCGGCTGTTACAGGGGGCGGTCGCACCAACAGATGACCCTGGACGAACGCCAAAACAGCGCGTTAGCACGTGAGCCCCCTCAAGCCGACCACCATTTTACGCCCGTCTTGATGCATCAATGTCACCCCCTTCAACGCCACGCGGAGGGCCCTTCATTTGTACTGACGGCATTTCCCGTGTCATTGCTGATGGTGCTTGGTTCTGCGGCTACAATGCATAAAAGCGATGGCAGATCCGACTATCTTCCCTGCTATGCCTGATAGGGAGTCATTTGAGCGTCGTTTCGATATTTTTGCAAATATTTGAAGGAAGAGGGACAAAAAGCCAGAAACGAACGGACTGTAGCAATGGAGCTCAACCACGTCTCCCTACCCACGGGCCGCAACCACTTCAAGCACATGCGAGACTTCTATCTCAACATCCTCTCGCCGTTTGGCTACCATGTCCTCACCGAGCACGAGGGCGGGTTCTGCGGTTTCCAGAGCCGCCACCGTGGCCCCGACTTCTGGCTGCACCGCGGCGAGGAAGAGTTCCCACCTATCGACCGCAACGCCACGGCCGACGAGATCACCAAGGGCCGCGGCCGCACACACCTCGGCTTCGAGCTAGGTAGCAGGAGGCTAGTGGATGAGTGGTACAGAAACGCGCTGTGGGTCTCTACACTCCATCTCATGAGTTGTTCGTATGGTGCCCTGATCTGACGCACCGTCCAGGAAGCACGGTGGAATCGCCAACGGCGAGCCTGGTGAGAGGCCGTGGGTCCAGGGCTGGTATGCCGCCTATGTGCTGGATCCGCTCGGCAATAACGTTGAGGCCTTCTACTTTCCTCGCAAGTGGATGAACTTCAAGGTCAAGCTGCGGGCCAACGCGTCCAAGATTGGGCTCGGGGCGATCGCTGTTGGAATTGCTGCCGTCTTCGCGCGGGCTTCGGGTTGGGTGTGAGCCTGAGTTTGGAAAATTTTCACGCATTGTGCAATTCACTCGACGAGTTGGTCTCTTCCTATTCTCCGCATGGCCCGCTTCAAACCGCGACAAGGGAAGCCCACATGCAGGCCCTGGTTGGTGTTGCTCAAGCGCATTGTCTTTGATCCTATCTTCGTATCTCGACTGCTGTACAGTGTTGGAACTGTGGGTTCCGTATTCTCTTCTATGATCTATCCCAAGCAAAAAAACGCCTCTATCCGACCGTTCCCTCTATCCCTAGCGCCGGTGCCTCCCAAGACTTGCGTCTTCTTTCTAATTGATCGACTCGAGTGGCGCCGTGTCGACGGACGGCCAGTGTCCTTCCCTTCCAGAGAGAGGGGCTGTTATACAAAGGTCTCAGCCTGGTGTAGTTGTCTCTGAGGCTTAGTGTTAGTCAGAGCGGCAGAGAAGAGAATGAGAAGGGACGGGAAACCTTACCATTACTTGCTGTCGCCGTTGGGTTGGGGCTTCGGTACCGGAGGCTTTTCGTATCCTCCGCGCTTCTCGTGGCGAACCATTTTACGAGATGGGACCGGGCCGAACATGATGACGAGAGAGGCGCTGTGGAGAAACAAAACAGTATTTTAGGGGCGGCTGAGGTAGTGCTGATGCCCACGTGCTGATGTGATGTTGCTGATAGGGTTGGTAGTGCTAAGGCGCAGGAGCGAGTGGAGCTTCAAGTTTTACTTTTATACACGGAGGGTTCGAGAGACCGGCAAGCTGCGAAGTGTCGAGGAACTGGAGAAGCGTGTGCGAGAGGAGAAGGAATAGTCAGTCCTCTGGGGGATGCTCTGGATCTAAATACTGCGTCCTGGCTTGTTGACTTCAAAGAAGGTTTTCTGTCGGTTCCAAACATCTCTCAATACGGGCGAAGCAAAGATCACATCGAGATCTTCTGAGACAGATCCACTGGCTTCCTTTTGAACAAGAAAACTTCGTCAAGCGGTGGGGAAGTGGCTGCTGACGATCCAGGGGTACGAAATAAAACGACCCAGCGCAACGGGTCTGCGCTGCAGCGCGATGCAGGCTAACAAAGGGGCGGCCAGTGGCAGCCACATGGATTACGAGCCGTTGAGACCCGGGGACGATTCTAATGCTTCCAGAAAAACTTGGAAAGCGACCAGTCTTACTTATCCTTGTCGGTGCAGCCTGCGACCGGGGCCTGGGAGCCGGGACAAAGCAAGGGGGTCAGCCGAATGACTGGTGCACTAAGATTGCAATCCTTACGAATTATTGTTATCATTTCGGGCTGCGATATGTCGTTGGAATGGCTGGGAGAAAAGATTTCTATGCTTTGGGGCCGCAAGATGTCGGCTACATGCCAATGAGTTTCGCACCGCAAAGAGGAGCACCAACGGAGTGACGACGGCAGCAAAACGCCAAACATTCGGAGCTGTGGAGCCACATTCGGAATCGGAGCCGGGCTGCAGGCTCGGAACACTCCGGCAAACGAAAGCCGCGCCGTCAGCCCGGCAATTTCGCTTATGAGTCCGCGCGCCGTGCTAGGGTGCCCAGGCTGTTCACCCAGAGTCTGCATCGCTATTTTTATTCCTGGCACGCCTGAAACCGCTGAGGAGAGGTTGGTGAGTGACGGAATGAAAGAAAAAAAAATTATTCCCATCATTTCGGAGAACGGAGAGACGACAGGTGCGAAGGATATAGAAGATATCGGTTTTTAGCCCTGGCTGCTTCCCAGTTTCATCAGGCGATAGCGGGTCATCGTTGACCGCCGACACGGCATTGTCGGGCGAGCGTGATGCTTTGGAACGCCTGAAATGCTTGATTTGGCGCTGTGGTCCAGATCTGCAGCCAAGCTTTGGCTGAGGGGCTAGCGAAGCCACGTCTGCCAGTATCCAGCGAATGGCGGCACATCTCGCTCCTGGGGGCAAAATGGCAAACGGGCGACCCTGCCCGTCGGCTTTCGACATTCTCGGCGTCGACAGAGAGGCGCCCAATCCGGTCCTCAGAACAGTAGCCACAGGCCTTGGCCACAGCCCAGCCCCGAAGCATGGCATCCCACAGCCCCCTTTCGTTGCCGTTGGTCTTCCAGGTTCGCCGCCGCCCACACCCGTCGTGCCTTCCTTCATCTTCGAAACCGCCCTGTCACTATGACAGGAAGACCCATTCAAGCTGCAACCGTGCTTCCCTGAGCATACGGAGCTGCGACAATTACTCTGCCCGCCATGCGCTGCTTTTGGCTGGTGTCGTCTCTCGCTGTTCTTCTGGGCTCGGCAGCCGCTTTCACCCCTCTTGAGCGGCGCCAGGATCAGCGATCATGGACCCCCGCGCGAGAAACCGGACGGTCTGAGGAGAGGTTAGGATGGTCGCCAAAGCCCACGGATGCCCCGGCCCCGCCGCCGCGATATGGCGGGATGGACTTGCTGAAGCGCGACTTCACTTTGGGCACCGATACCTGCGGCTACGTCTCGGGCTTTTCCTGTTAGTTGCCCCGCGTTCCGCCGGCTCCGCTTCTCGCAAGTTTGCTAACTTGTCTCTACAAACAGCGGCGGCCGTCACCTGCGTGAGACAATCGGCGTACTGCACAAATGATGGGGCGGGGAACATGGACTGCTGCACTGGCGAATACTCGCTTTGCACGTCGAGCATGTTCTCGTCTTGTCTAGACTTCTCGGCTTCGCAGAGGGGCGCGTGCTCGGGCAAAGGGCCAAGGACCATTTGCTGGTGCGTACGACCCTAATTGTCCCCGAAACTGTCTGAGATGGAGCTGAAGCTAATTATTCGTGACAGCTGGTCCGAGTCGCCGTCGTGCTACACCCTGATCTACTCAACCACAGCATCGCCAGGCAAGGTCTTCTCCATCTTACAATGCCAAATCCGAGGCGGGCTCGACACGCTGCTTGCTATCCCGCCCAACTTATCCGATACAACTACGCCTAGCAGATCTTCGTCCTCCTCGTCCTCCACAACCAGCTCTTCAACTGCGACGACGACAACTCCTGGCGGCGGTACTGGTGGCAGCGATGCTAGCACCAGCAGTTCTACTCCGGTAGGCGCCATCGTCGGCGGTGTCGTCGGCGGTATCGCAGCCATTGGCCTCGTCATCTTCCTGGTATTCTGGCTCGTCATCCGCAACCGACGCAAGAACGAGAACGTCCAGCCCACAGCGGTCGCAGCTGCAGTACCCCCCACCAACCCCGACATGTCGCAGACTCCCCAGACTGGATTCCCCAGTCCCGGCCTGTACTCGCAGTTTTCCCAGCAGCACGGACAGTACCCACAGGGCCAGAACCCCCCCGACTTCAAGCCGTTCCCCGATGCCGCGGCGCTTCAGCAGCACCAGCCTCAGAACCTGCAGAGCGGATACCCGCAAGGGCATCCACAATCCGGATACGGCCCGCCCACCGGTGCATATGGCTATCCTGTTTCTAATCCTAGTTCAGGGTTCCCCTACTCAGGAAGCACCAGCCCGAATCTGCACAGTCCAGGATTTCCTCAGCAGTTTGGCCAGGCGGGGCCGTACCCCGGGCAGCCGGGACAGATGGCAAATGAGCTGCCGGTGCATTATGCATTGGGGTCTGAAGGGCACAGGGCCGAGCTGAGTCATAGTTAAGCGGTTGCGAGCTGCTGGTTGTTGAGTGCGGTGTATTTCAAGGCGGGATAATTATGCTATTGGTTGCAATGGGTATCTTGGGTAACAATGGGGCGGGTTTGGGAGCAAAGCGCATGGAATGGCGTTTGGATACAACTTTGACTTATGGATCTATATACTGTGATGTAACACTGCGATCTGATGGGTTAGGCTTGTTAGGTGTTCTTGAGTATCCTTAACTCTTAATCTGGAAGAGAATGGTTATTTGTACCGTTCCCCGATGCCCGCGAGCTTGTCAAATACTAAGAGGTCCTATATCTCCAGCAGCCTATTGTAATCACATCAAAGATTCATCAGAATTCGATCAAGGCCTCATGCTGTCAAAACAGACCGCGAGTCTCAATGTAATAGTTATGAGGAGGGACGAAAGGCCGCTTCCATGTGACATTGAAAACAAGGTCCTGCTCACTTACGATATATGCATAAGGAGGGACAAGGCCACAGAGTTTGCGCAATCACTCGATGACATCCGTTCCCATACGTGATAGGGAGCTAGCGACATCTGATATCCTCACTTGACCCAATGATGCAGGGCAGGACACTCTTGTCCTTATGATATTTAGGTCGGCCTCATGGATTAGCATACAAGTATACCCGCAAGGCAGTGATTTGAAACTAGCAGTAAATTCTTTGAACAACAAGCTTGCCAGCCTAACACTGGATATTCTATCCATCCATCTCTTTCTTTGCTCCATTGCATCCTGCAACTTGCTTCGTCGCTCACACGCGCTCTTCTCAAACCCGGCGACTCTCCCCCTTCCATTACCGTGTCCACTGTCATCAGGCGCCAGAGCGCTTCATCATATGTTCCTCCGCGGGGGTAAACACCGCCGGTTGTTTCCGCAACGGATCCTATCATATCTTGCCACTGACTCGCTAGCTCGAAGATCCATTCCGGATGCTCCGTTTGAACGCCTCCCACTCGGCATATATCATCTATCGCAAGGCCCTACAAGCCCAGCACTGGCTCCTATGGTAGATCAAGCATGACTGCCCTGGTCCCAAGAGCTGCATCAAAGCATTGGAATCGTAGAATCCAATCAAGATCCAACATGAACAGGGTTTCTCGCCTTACCTTTGCACACCAATCTGGAACCCACTTGGGAACATCTGCGGATCGGTCTAGCTCGGGGACCCTAAGAAGAAATGCGAGACTACCGTTGTCCGCAACCAAGGTGCGGACTGCGTACAAAAAGGCCTCAACAGGTTGGAGAGAGTAGTCGGCAAGCATTGTTCCACCAAGGCCAGAGGGGGCAAAGATTTTGTCCCTTGGGTCGGACGCCAGACGCTCCTGGAACACGTAGAGGAAAGCGAAGAAAAGGGGTCGATCCTTGCCCACCTGCAATTCAACTGCTGCCATCCCAAGGGTGTCTAAGCTCTTTAATGACGAGACCGAAATGCTCTTCAAATATTTCTCCCAGCAGCATTGGTGCCTGTGTTGATTCCTCATATGCATGCAACCGACCTAAAACCGTTCGAAGTTTGTCTCGGCATCGCTACACCGTAGCATGACTTTCCTTGGCAGTAGGGCTTCCTGTACGGTCCATATCCGATACCACTATGGCAGCTGCATCAAGCTGTTCATGGCAATGTACGCGTTGGTGATCTCCTCGACTTCCGTCTCGTGGTGGTGTCCGGCCGCGAGATACTCGATGATTCCAAACGCAGCATTTGCTTTTGTGAGAGGACTGTGTTTAGATTTGACGGAATTTCCGTATCTGAGTCGCGACAGCCGCCTAGCCAGAGTATGGCCTGTGTGGTGTTGGAGTATATGTCCTTCATCAAGTCAACTTGATGCGACTTCTCGGCATCGTCGACTTAGTTGATGCACAGCGCGTCAGCCCATAGATCTCGAGCTATGCCCAGATGGCGGAGGCTGTTCAGTGCCGCAGCCAGGTTGATTGTAACCTGTCGGGCGTGTCCATCGACGACGATGGGCTCACAAAGAATGGGATCGCCCCAAACGTAAGACAGGGCTTCGTAAGAAGGGTCGTCGTCTAGGTATGCGGTGAGGAGTGTGCAGTTGACGGGCTCGCCGCCGCTGCCGGGGAGAAGACGTAGTATCCGGATCTGTCGCCTTTGGAGGTCTAGCTGTTGATAGGCCGAGTCACGGTTAGCTGCGCTGCTTGCTTCTGTCATAGCGAAGGTATCTCGAAGGTGACGAGGTTACGCTTCTAGGCGGGGTAACGTGCGCGGAATTTTGATTGCGCGATCGGAACGGGGAAGAGCGAGGGGAGAAGTTTCGCGGCTGCTTAGGCTGCCACTTCCCCCGACAAATGCATTGTACCACAGATATCTTGGAAGTCTTCTCATTTGTCTAATAGCCTCGCTCACCAGCACAAAGAATCGCACCTTATCAGCACCTTATCACATTGTTTCATATTTCTCACTTCACTAGGTAAGTTAGTTGGCTATGTCAATATCATTCTTTTGTAGTAATAATTGCTTTTCATTCATCTATCTATCGACCATGACGGTCAACATCTTCTGTCAACATTCTCCATCCGACCCGGACTCGCCCGAGTCAACCCGGAAACATTCAGTCCCGTGCCTCACTCGGGAGCTGAAGCTCGTCCCAGTTAAAAATCTCCTGGAGCTGGACATTGCACGCCGTCCGGCTAACCCAATCCTCCGGGCGCTTGAACACACCGCGCTCATCAAAGAAATCATTCGCCGTGTCCAGCAACTTATCCGCCAGACGAAGCCAATACACGCAACATTGCCTAATCACCACCAGCTCCTCCGCAATCTTGCGTGCCTCTCGTGACGTCTCATCCCACTCTGAGGCCGAGCCCGTCTCAATCTGCCGCCGCAACTGCGTCAGCCGCATCGAGCACCGCTCAACCTCACCATGCCAGGGGATGAACGTGTCCATCAGCTTCGGACTAATAAGCGGCTTCAGCAAGAAAGTCTCAAGCTTGTCGAGCCGGAACCACAAGATCCGACTAATGGACACCTGCAGCTTCTTGACCCAGAAAAGCACCCTGTCGCGCAAAATAGCGCCATCACCCTTGAGGGAATCCTCCATCCTCTTGGGGATGTCGAACCGCTTGCGGTACTTCTCGAGCTCGAACTCGTCGCGGTCTAATTCAAACGCGGACCGCCGCTTGATGTCAGAGAGGATGCTATAGGCTTCATACATGAGGTCATACCTGGCCGAGATATTGTCCTCGTTCTCGCCTGCGAGAGCAGGGATCTCGAGGGCCTCGAAGGCGAGGTAGTGGAATGCGCGACGGATGTCGGCGGTGGTGGCTGTGGGGGGGACACCGAGGACTTCGTAGTAGTCGATCAACTGCTTGGGGGAGTTAGAGGATGCCATCTCGGGGGTTTCTTTGATCGGCTACTTACTTCTTTTTCTCTGTAGGTGTCGATCTTAAGGGCTGATTCTATTGAGATGGGGTACGCTGGAGATGTGGTGGGTGAATCTTCTCTGCTGAGTGGTAGCTATTGCTTATATATAGCATAGATAAAGCTCCTGGGCTGTTCAATAATGGCATTGTGTGTTCAGTGCTCTGGCGAGCTGGATCCTCAATACTTTGTCATTGACCGAGAACAAAGAGAACGCATTCAAGGACAAGAGCTTGTGAAACAGTGGCTGTTCTGGCTCTTTCATTGTTGTCACACGGACAGAGGTATTGAAAGCCCCCAGACATGTGGCCGGCCCCTTAGCCACCTCTTTTCTGGATCCAAATCCTACGATATTAGAATTGCGATTCATCGATTGATTGCGCTTGTGGCTGCTAGCGGAAGGCGGATAAAGATCCCAGAATAGAGACGGGGAAGCGCGGGGACCGCAAAAACTTACCCGTCGCCAGGTCTAGCCGCGGTGCAGCCTGTTCCCCGCATACAGAAAAGAGCCCCGATCGTAATGGTGTTTCAGCCCATGATCTCGGCACCTGGAAGTATAGAAACGCACCCTGGTATATAAATGTCGCGGTTAAGGCTGAGCGAGACGGCCGGGTAGATATTGTTTCCAACCTCTGACTACTTTCCCTTTCTACAACACGCAGGTGCACCGACGCGGGCGAACGTCGCGATAACCTACTGAGCGGCCACGGCTAACTGGAAAACAAAACAAAACACCAAGATGGACAAGCACGCCCCCGAACCCGAGACCCCGATCCCAACCCACCACCGTGCCATCATCTACGACAACCCCGGACACGTCAGCACAAGTGTCACCACCGTCCCAACCCCTCGCCCAGGTGTCGGCGAGGTCCTCGTCAAGATCACGCACTCTGGTGTCTGTAGCAGCGATCACGGCCTCATGCTCAACCAATGGGGCCACCTCCCTCCAACCCCAGTCGGCCAAATCGGGGGGCACGAAGGCGTCGGCACCGTCGTAGCCTTCGGGCCTGGCACAGATTCCTCTAGCCTCAAACTGGGCTCCCGCGTCGGCATCAAGTGGATCGCCAGCGTCTGTGGCTCCTGCATGGCGTGTCTTGCCGGACGGGACGCCATGTGTGCGTCACACACCATCTCGGGATTCTTTACGCCGGGGACCTTCCAGCAGTATGCCGTCGCGCCAGCGAATTACGTCACGCCTATCCCCGACGGGGTGGAGAGTGATCTTGCTGCGCCGTTGCTCTGCGGGGGCGTTACGGCGTATGCGGCACTGAAGAAGTGCGGAGCGCAGCCGGTGGGTGGTATTTTGTGCGGCGAAGGACTGTGTGGTTGAGATGCTGACATCGGATGGCAGGGCGAGTGGGTCGTGGTATCTGGAGCTGGAGGCGGACTCGGCCATCTTGCGGTGCAGATCGCTGCGAGGGGGATGGGATTCCGGGCGATAGTTCGTATCGGTCTGTGCAGGTGTCAAGACAGCGGAATTTGCTGACTTCCGTAGGGAATTGACTCCGGCGAGAAGGAATCTCTCGTGCGGTCCCTCGGCGCCGAGGCCTTCTTTGACGTCACGAAATACACCCGCGACCAAGCCGGATCGGACGCGCTCGCGGCAGACGTCAAGGCTGCCACCAGGCATGGCATGGGTGCCGCAAGCGTCATTGTCTGCGCGGGAGCAAACGCTGCGTACGCGCAGGCCCTGAGCTTCTTGAACTTCGGTGGCTCGCTGGTCTGCTTGGGCTTTCCGGAAGGAGGGGCGCCGGTGCCAATCCCGGATGCCTTCCCGGGAAACATCATTGCGAGGGAGTTGCACATCCTCGGCAGCGCGGTTGGAAATCGGAAGGAGGCGATTGAGACGCTGGATATGGCAGCGCGGGGCGTCATCAAGACGCACTTCACGCTCGAGCCCATGTCGAAGCTGGCCGACGTATTTGAGCGGATGGGGAGAATGGAGCTGCAGGGGCGTGTTGTTGTAGATATGAGCAGGGAGGAATAGCCTGCCATACCGATCTAAGCCTCGAATCTCCATCTGAGTTTGGCCCTCATGCAATATCATGTGCTTGGTGAACTCCCAGGAGCACCCGAGCTAGCGTGCACACCTCCGCACTTCGGCCAGGAATAAAACTTTGTTCTTCTGCAGATTAGCATTTGTATTTTGTTCTATCACTAAGAGGGCTGTGAGCGCCAGAGCGCCTTGCTAACAGATCATCTGGGCCACAGGATCGACGACGCCTACATCAAGGCAAAAATCTCGCCAGCAAACATCCCCAGCAGCCACCAACCATGGATCCAACATGGCAACATCAACGACTAAAACCTCCCTCCGTATACAACAACGCTGTCTAAAACAAAAACAACCGAGAACGCCAGCCGCGCCAGGCATGCCTATTATTGTATCGTGATATATTCGTACAACGCAGTCCTTGCCGTCGCCGTCACGGTTGTCACCATATTCCTCGGCCCTTCTTCAGACATCTCCCTTTGCGGGCGGCCTCTTTTCGGAGATACGCGAGCCGCTTCGTGTCGCTGTCGGGGTAGGCGAATGCGCCGTCCATGAAGCCGCAGTCGATGTTGGCCGTCTCGTTGCGTCGCTTGACGACAGCCTCGGCTGCGCCGTCTACCGGCGGTACGAACGTGATATTCTCAACGCCCTGGATGATGCTCTTCCCGGGGAGGTGGTGGAACAGCTCTGGATTGACGGTCCAGCACCGCAGACCACTGTCGCGGCACGAGATGAGGATGGCTACATCATAGGCTGCGTGGTCCGTGGCCTCGAGTGACGCGAGCTCGTTAACCAGGCGCTTGGCCCCTTGGCGCGAGACAGCGTAAGCAAAGGTGCAGAGCGGGAAGACAGAGCGATGTACAAGGCGGGTGTTCTGGGGAACGCGCAGGTTGGAGAGCAGCGACGTCGTCCACGGGTGTAAGTCCTCGAAGCTGGACATCGTCTTGTCAGGGAAGGAGATGTGCTGAATGTTCGCGAGGTCGTCGGGCTTGACGTGGCCATCTTCAAACCCTCGGGCGGTTGGGTGGAAGTAATCGCCGCAGTGTCCCATATACAAGAGATCCCAGAGCGCAGGGTCACCATACGGGTATTGGGTTGCATCTTTCGGGTCATTGTCCATCTCATTCCCATGTCGCGAGCCGGATTTCGATGCAAGTACGGTTCGCATGGCTCCCGCGACGAGGGGGGCCTGGATCGACCGCAGCCGAACGTCCCAGTCGACGTCGTCTTCGAGGACCAGCGCGGTCTCGGCGCCCGACTCGATGAATCTGGAAGCAATATCGCGTCAGCAACCCAATGGGCATGCATCAATCGCAGAAGTATCGCGGGAATGAACTCACAGTCGGAGCGAATGCAAATGGCCCAGCCAGGCCATGAGAGACCCCTTGCCCATGTCAGGGCGGACGGCGAGGTCGTCGGCTGTCCATTTCGGCTGGACAGGAATGGTGAAGTCGAGCTCGGTGATGTTAGCGGCCTGCAGCAGGTTGTGGCGGCGCGGCGAGTTCTCCTTCGAGACAACGTAGATGTCGCCGAAGCCGAGGGTCGAGTTGGTGCGCAGCACGAGGGCGCCTTCGCCGTTGGAACCGGCGATTGGGAGCCAGGCCTGGCTGGGGGAGTAGAACAGCAGGCGATACGCCACCAAGGCGCCCACGGCGAGCGTCGCCAGGAAGCGGAGGCGGAATGGTCGTCGGAGCATCGAGACGGTCGACATGGTGTTGGTGTGTTCTCGTTTCATTCCGGGCCGATCGCACAGGACGCTAAGCTCATCGTCAGTCGGTGGTGAAGAAGCCAAGGCAGGTTTGCGAGCAGGCCGCTGAGGGATGCAACGGTCGCGTTGAAACGTTCAAAGGACAGGAAAAGGGGCGCTGGCCCCACCGAACTGCACTCGCCCTCCCGAATGCGGATGCGCGCGTGTATGGCGTCTCGCAAATTTCGCTTGCCTTCCAGCTTTCGCAATGCAGGGTCCACAACCTGGAAATAAGATGGTGGTGGGGGCGATCGCCAATTCCATTGGCGCGTGCGCTAAGAGATGCGCTAGAATTTGTGGGGGGGGGGTTGCGCTTCTGGCCCACGCAGCGGAATCGTGACTCCGTGTCCATATGCAACGCTCAGATCACACAAGCGCTGCCGACACGTGTGATAGTTGAACAACTCTAAGTGTTCTTCCACCGCATGCCAGCCTCTTCGCTCCTGATACGTGGCAAAGGCAAACAACGTTGGCGGGCGAGGGAACACCAAGGAAGCGTGGCAGGAAGGCTGGGCGGGAGGCCAAGCTTTGCGGTGTGGCACCCACTATAATCGGTGACCCACAGGGCAGTTGCCCTGCCGTTACTCCGGACTTTTTGCTCCCACCCGCGGGACTTTGGTGTTCCAGAAGGCCCAAGCCAGCCCCCCTCGGGCCTCCCGGTCCCTTTGCTGGGGGCTCAGATCCCAAGGCAATTGCCGCGCCGTCACAATGCGTCTTTCAGCAACTCCTCCATCCTGCTGCAGCGCCGTTCGATCTGAAAACCGGCACAATGCGCATTGTGTTACCCAACTGGTTTTTGGTGTCAAGGATGCCAAGGATCGCTGGAAGAGGCGGAATGGATGCATTGGCCAACCGAAACGTTCGCTATGCGTGCCAGACGACAATGCGATGCTTTCCGGGTTTTCAGCATGCCCATCCCGTTTGAGACGGAGATTATCATGGTCTAGCCCGGATTGACTTGCGCGTCTTCTCGTCACGCTCACTCGCACGAATACGAGCGAAAACGGAGCTGGGAGAGCGAGCGACAACCCTCGCCTCCTTGATCATCAAGTCCACTCTCCAGAGTTTCTTCAGCAAAAGTAACTTAAACAGCAAGTTCCACAATCATTCGACCTCACGGCAGGCATGGAGGATAGGGGAGCCCGAAAACATCGCCTTCGATGCCGTCTTCGATTCGTACAGCATCGCCCGATGGCAGCAATTCTGAAATGGACAGGGCGCTGATCCCAGTTCTATTCGCATGAACTTTTCCTGTCCGCCAAGTGAGGGTATTATGCCGATGGGTAGTTTCACATGGAGAGTCAAGACCTTCGAGTTCGACTTCGATAGTATAGTGGGCGAGGAAACGGCAACGAACATTGAGTATGAATAAGGTGCACGAGGTTGATCCCGGGTACCACGCACTGAGATATGAAGAAAATTCCGTGGGTCAAGGGACACTGCGAGAACACGCATTTGGCATTATCCAGATTTGACAATCGATCGTCACGTTCAAGCCGCTGCGAGTCTCCACAAGAGTTCCTCTGGCTTCACCCTGTCCAAGCATTCTTCAGCCTCTTTCGGTTCCAATACCTGACGCTCATACTCAGGTCTGTCCAAATACATCGGGATCTGTCGAATCTGTTCCGAAGCTCTCACCTCCGTTCACTTTCATTATGCGTGCTGGTTTGGCACCCAAACCTTGACTCACCAAATGTGCAAAGGGTTCAGGACTCGAATAGAGGTGACTCGAATACAGGTCTGATTAAACGGGGGCACAGTATGCTTTGCCATATAAAGCTTTTACTACTGTATTTTTATCATTGAATCTACGGTATGTCGTTCAAGGGCTCCGTGGTATCAGACTTGGCGTTGGTTGCCCCCTTTTTGCGCCAAGTCGGCGATATAACTGACTAACCGGGCCTAGTCCCGAGCAGCTGAGGTGGGCTCACTGAACGGGCCTAGACCAAAAGCCCTAGCTCAACAGAAATTGATCACGCCGCCACCTGCGCAGTCGCCGCAACGTCGATGCGCACAAGACGGTTCAATTCCCAATTTTGCAACGTTGGGACTTCTCAGCACACCATGGCAGAAAGTTCTGTGTTTGGCTGAAAGCACCTGGGGATTTTGTTCTCGGACTGGCTGAGAACCTTTAACAGATGTCTTAGATTACGAACACAGCTGAATCGCCGTGGCCTCACCGGTCGCGGGGTCAACTGTTGACTGTCACCCTCCCTACTATTGCTTCGTCGCCGGGACGCCAGAGGCTGCGCTTTGCGATGTTATTTCAAGTATCGGATGTCTGGCGAGCGCCAGCCGTGAATCCGGTGAACCGAAAGGCGCGGTTTGTGCCTGTCCTCAACGTCGTCGACCCACATGGACGGGTGTTCTTCTTCTCCTGGATGGGCTTCATGATCGCATTCTGGGCGTGGTATACCTTTCCTCCACTAGTAAAGACCCCACGGACCCTTCTCAGTCATCGCTATTTCAAAGACAGACTGACAAGGTGATAGCTTACTGTCACGATCAGGGCGGACCTCGCGCTCACACCCGCCGAGATCGCCAATTCGAATATCGTGTCACTCGTATCCACGCTGTTCATCCGGCTAGTTGCCGGGCCTCTTTGCGACCAGCTAGGGCCACGCATGGTCTTTAGCCTTATACTTCTCGTCGGAAGCATCCCAATAGGCCTGGCGCCGCTGATCAAGGACGCAACGGGTCTTTACATCAGCCGCTTCTTCATCGGCATCCTGGGAGGGTCCTTCGTGCCATGTCAGGTGTGGTGCACTGGGTGGTTCGATAAAAATGTCGTCGGTACAGCCAACGCCCTTGCTGGAGGCTGGGGCAACGCCGGAGGCGGCATCACGTATTTCATCATGCCTGCCATCTACGACTCGCTCAAGCACCACTTTGGCCGCAGCTCCAGCGAGGCATGGCGCATCACCTTTGTCGTCCCCCTGATCTGCCTCATCGTCTGCGGCCTCGGCATGCTCCTCCTCTGCGAAGACACCCCAATGGGTGCCTGGAAAGACCGGCACCGCCACATCCAACAAAACCTCGTATCCCACGGCCTCCTAGTCGACACCCCCTCCCCGCTCCCTCCCCCTGACGAGAAAGATAAATCCCGTCCTACCACCCGCAACATCTCCTCGTCCTCCTTCGACGACAGCATCCTACAACCCTTCGACCACGAAATACCCATCTCCCGCACCGAAGCCCTTTCCACCGCTCACGGCGAGACCATCCTCCCCCCCACCCTCGCTGAAACCCTCTCCATCACCTTCAGCCTCCACGGCCTCTTCCACGCCGCAACCTACGCCTGCTCCTTTGGCTCCGAACTTGCCATAAACTCCATCCTCGCCGCCTACTACCTCAAAAACTTCCCCTCTCAGCTCAACCAGACCTCCGCAAGTAACTACGCCGCCGCCTTCGGCTTCCTCAACGTCGTCACCCGCCCTCTCGGCGGCATCGTCGGCGACTACCTCTACTCCGGCTTCGGCGGCACCCTCTGGGGCAAGAAGATCTGGATCCACATCTGCGGTATCCTCACGGGCATCCTCCTAATCATCATCGGCGTCCTAGATCCACACCACCTACCCACCATGATCGGACTAGTATCCCTCATGGCCGTATTTCATGAGGCGGGCAACGGGGCGAATTTCGCGCTGTTGCCCCATGTGTATCCGTATGCGAATGGGGTTCTGTCGGGGCTGACGGGGG
>Ga0247760_1000447_pt1 | contig 45301 bp, 40 predicted proteins | sample UWRJL171409R4_FD_179936 | JGI IMG/M metagenome (GOLD analysis project Ga0247760, IMG submission 179936) | Plant litter microbial communities from Arlington Agricultural Research Station in Wisconsin, United States - UWRJ-L171-409R-4 | ecosystem: Environmental > Terrestrial > Plant litter >...
TATCCGTCGCCCACGGTAGGGGGTCAAAAGGGAGGAATTTTGCCATGGTGTGCGTTGAGTTGGTCGGTAAGGGTGGGTGGAAGGGGGCACCGAGAAGACCGGCGCTCCTCCGTCTCAAGTAACGGTATCTGAGAAAAGCGGCGGCCACATCGGCTCCGTTTTCAAGATCTTCCGGCCCGTTGCACGTGACAGACAGGGTTAGGGTTGATAGACCCCCCAAAAACCGACCGCCCCACAGCCCCACCTTAGCCCCACTTATGTAGAAGCGGGTTTATCATGTATTTGATAAGCGAGTGAAATAAATAAGCAAGTGAAACACTTCTACCAACCCCACCACTAATATCCTCAATTACATAACTATAACACTAGGAAATAATAATAACTGGTTGAACTTCAGGAACCCACATGGCTCTAGTACAGCAGCTGTAGTGTAGTACTGGTCTAAGCCTGACTACAGTGCTGTAGGCACTGTAGGAAGCAAACAAAGGCCTGAATTACAAAGGCAGTGCCTTTGTAAAAGGGGTGTTACAGTAAATATTAACACTGTAGAGCAAGAGGATCCGGAAGGCAGTGCCTTGTAGAATGACTGGAAAATAGTAGAATTGCTTGCTATTGCTTAGCAGATCCCGTGAATTGTTGCTTGCTTATAGAAGGCTAGATACAGGAGAGGAGAGGGCCTTTTGTAGGCTGTGGTTGGCTTCCAGAGCCTTCTATCTACTATACAGGATTGGAATAGTGGCTATAGGCCACGTAAGTGCTTGTGTGACTCACTGGTGGAATTCAGGGGGGGTGAAACCCCCTGATTCCAGAAGGTTCCAGAGGGTTCGGCGTAGTGCGTCGACCCGGTGGATCCACTGGGGCTAGAAATTAACAGAAATATTTCTGGAACTCGACGAGGATGCCCCACCGCTGAGAGATTAAGTCTCTGCGTTTGTGCAGGCGGTGTTTCGATTTGGTTGGATCTCGAGATGTTCGATTTTATGTGCTCGTGCGGCAAGAGTTTGTAATCGTCGTCTTCGAGATGACCATTGACCGACAGCCGTCTGGAATTCTTGAGTTGTAAAACTACTGATTTGAGATGGTGACTGGAGCCGTTCAAGAAAAGAGCAATGTTCCCGTCTGCCGTTTTGTGGTTGAGTTAGAGTTTTAACTGGGACTAAATATTACAGAAGACTCTTAGTCGACCACCTAATGGGAACGACATCATTGTGATTGTCTCTCGGGCTACTAATCTGAAGGCATCGCGGCTTAATATCTCGGCAAGTTCCCATCAGTGCCAACAAACCACCACATCTCGTTCCTTGAGTACGGATCTCGCCCGAAAAGGTCTACGATATGTCTACCAGCCCGTCTCTCTCACCATCAAGGGTGCTGTGCTTTCTCCAAAAGGTCACAGTAGATCTGGTTTCTGATCTCACCAGGGAAGTGACGAAAGGGGAATGAAGTATCCATCCCGGTCGGCCCAGGCGTGTCCATCAACAGCGAATGCTAAGAGAAGAAATGAAGATTGGCACTTCGAACCCAGTTCGCCTGATATGTTATCTTTGGGGGTGCACGTTCTCAATTTGATACCTCTTCTCACCGCATGTCAGCCCAAGCGGTGGGGCGAGCCTGCCGTTACTTGTAAGCACCCCTGAGCGCCACACCCGAGTTCAAACGCGCTATTGATGCACGCCCGCCGATCGCGCCAAATCTCGCCATTACGATGCCTGCAAGCAGCCTCACCACCATCGAAGGTGCTGTCCGACCATGCAGCATAAAATGAGGTAGGATTCGAAGGACTGAGGTGGGCACATTTTGAGGAAGCGAGCCGCAGGACCAGAGCATTGCGAAAACGACTTTTACCTCACGCCGCCCGGATCAAATCTGAGAAATCCATCGCAGGTCGATTTTCGAATCATTCGGGGCTGACAGAGCATCCGTCCTGCTTGGGAAGGAACCACATCACCATGACATTCGTTTCCCCAAATGTAAAGACCAGAAAACGAGTGACGAAATATTCTCTCTGTAGTGGACTTTTCGCAGTATGTAAGTCTGGACTGTGTTCTTTCTTCTCCATTTCCGCCTCATTGACCACCAGACAACTAATTAACAACACCCACAGTAACCATCGCCTCGACCCTCATCTTCTTCTGGGCTGCCTTTTCCTCCCGTTTCGCGATCTCGCAATCTATCGCGTCGTGCGCATTAGCCATCTTGGCCATGCTACTGGATATCGCGAGCTGGGTTGCCGCTTTCTTTGTCGGTGAGGAGCTCATCGGGATGACGGCCGCGTATCTGGTAGCATGCTGCAGCGCCATCTTCGCCGTCGCAGCTGGTGTATGTACGATTCTGTCCATGAACGAAGGGATGCATGGAGTTATCAGCGGCGTTGGGAGTGTCTCTGGAAGTTTGGTCTCTCTGTTCATCGGCGCACTGCTCAAGGTTCCGGCCGTTTCGGGGTTGCCGCCTAGGGAAGCTAAATTGAGTCGCGTGGTTGTCGGCGGGCTGGGGGAGAGTTTTGTAAGTTTTCCCTGTTTTGCAGCAACTGAAGCCTTCGAAGGCGCGACTAACAATGGGTGGGCAGATCTATGAGTGGTGCCAAAAGCGCATACCAGATTTCTCCGCCGAGCAGCACTGGTCGAGCAGAATATATACCCTCCGTAAGCAAGGGAAATACGCCGACTTCAACTACCAGGATCACGAAGGATACATGTACAAAGCATTAAACGAAGCTCAAGTACCGATGATGCCGGACTGGGGCGTGGGCACGAAGTACCATCTCGAAGTGAAAAGCACGCAGGGGAGGTGCAATGCGCAACCCATGATCCTCAGCCCGAATCAGATCAACAAGGTGAGTTGAAAGCATGGCATGGAAGTTGACACGGCAAAGCTAATCAGCTGGCCTTAGATGAAGCACTATAACGATGGCCGAGAAGCCTATATCCTTGTGCGTGTCTTCCGGGTGGGGAGCAAGCGGATAGGAGTGAGGTTCTTCCCAAGGCCTTGGCAGTCAATACTAGGCGGGCATCTTAGGCTTGGTGACCAAAATGATGAAGGGAACTATCCCCTATTCATTGAGTGTTGATGCGGGAGGAACTGCCAAAAGTCGGCTGCACTAACATCGGCCTACATATACTGTACCTAATTTATCTATCATTAATTGTACGGCCCATCGTAAACGCTCCCTTCTCCGGCTTCTACTGCAACTGCTCTTGTTCTTCTCCCCGGTATGTTGTACAAAGTCACTAATGACTCAATGATCCCATGAATCCGTGCTCCTTTGACGTGGTTGAAGGGTATGTACACTCTTCACCGGACTGGTTTGTCCCATAATCGTCTTGAATACGGTTACTTCCAGTGCTTGGTCTCGCAGTTCAATAAGCACGCCCTGTGGCAATTTTAGTTATTCCGAGTTCTCGTGCTTCGACTCGTACTTCACAGCAACTCACCCCGAACATGCCTGGAACCGGAACCCAGAGCACAGGGTGCTCCATCTCTTGCAGCACTGACAGCTGTGGGCAGCGAAAGGTTGAGTTTGGGATCTATTCTAGCGTTAGGACGGGACTTCGAAGAAGAGGAGTCTGGGTGCTTACAAAGGGAGCCACAGTCTCTTGTATGAAATTGTGTAATTGGGTCTGGAGGTCTCCTGTCAAGGTAGCTTCCAACTCGCGACAGAACCTCGGCTTGAGTCGTTCGGCCAGTGTGAGGAGACCTCGTTGGAGCGCAAGTTCTGCTGCCGTCATCGTGTCATTCTCGTCGAGGGAACCTAGGGACTCTGGAACTGGTGTCAATCCCATGGTTCTGTTGTATTTGGTTAGGCCTAGCAGAAAGGACTCACTCCAGACCAAGCCGTCTTCAAGCGCAGCATCAATGAGTCGTCTCCATGCATCATCATTTTCGTTGCCTGGGGTGGTCTCCAGGCCATCCTCAGGTGCGTGCCTGACCATTTCATGCAACATGGTGAAGCTGTTTTCGGTTGCGGCCTGATTATCGTCACCAACCAGTTGTCCCACATTATACCACTCGCTCCGCCGCCAAGCATATTCATCCGCCATCACCTTTTCCGCCGCGACCCAGTCCCCCGAAACGAGAGCCGTCTGCCAAGTGATTCGGCGTTGAGCATAATGACTAGGGTAGCTGCCCGCTTGGACGCCACCCAGCCAAGTCGCCACCTCTTGTGATCTCGCCTCAGACAACCTACCGTCCACACTGACGGCCATACCGAACTCATCTGCCAACTTCGTCAACGTCCGCGTTTGCAACTCGCGGTAAGCCTCGGCATCGGTACCCTCCGCTATACGGGCGCACACCTCCCACTTGGACGCGTTGACAGCGTTGAGGAACGCAATTCTCTGCCTCGCTTTCTCATCATCGTTAGATGAATGCTCGGACCCGTGATCGCGGTTCGAGTTCATGGCAACAGTAACAGACTCGACGTACCGCCCCCTGTCATCCTCGCACTCCTTTATCGTAATCAAGTGGAAGAACGGCCCGCGCAGCAAGATCTCCTGTTCGCCAAAGGGTGACATGCGAGCCACAGGCATCGCGCAGATGGAAGTCACGACGCTATCTGGGTACTGCTGCTTGAACGACGCTAGGAGGGCAGGATCCATGCCGTGGATATGAACCGTTTGCCGTACGCGAATTCTTTTGTCTTTGCCCTCGACGTATTCATGCCCGGTTGGGAGGTCAGCGAAGTGCCGCGTTGCATCGCCGTCTGCCGCGGTAGACACTAGGCCTAGAGGAATGGAGAAGTTCCGCCTCGCGTGGTCGCTTAGTCGCAGGATGGCGCGGTACTCTTCTAGGTCCTCGGGGCGGAGCGTGCACCAGCGGTATACAATGCCTTGGAAGTTCTCGAAGCGTGGGTCACCGATTTGCGAGAGACGAAGGTTGTAGAGGTCGATGGTGATCCACTCGACGAATGCCGTGGCTCGGATGAGCTCGTCAGCTGATGGCTCTGCCGTGCGGAACACGGTTTGGATCATTTTGGTGATGTATTGGTATCCGTCCTCAGAGCAGTACAGCTCAATCGCCTCGAACCTTTCTTCTGCTGTCTGAGGCAACCAGGGGCGGCCGAGATCCATGTCGGCATAGTCGCGGTACCCCTCGAATAAACGATCGAGGCAACTTCGGACGCGGGACGAAACCTCATCTTGGTCGCAGAGCGACTTGACTTGCTGGACGAGGCCGCGGTAGCCCTCATTGGTTTCCCAGCGACGGCGGACTTCAGTGATGTTGGGACGCAGTCGTCCCATGCGTTCTGCTTCGAGCTCGGCCGAAAAGGCAGTGCGGAGGGAGACATTGGTCACCAGGTTGTCAACAAAGCGAGAGGCGCCGTCCATTTTTGAACTCATCTCCTGCATGGACATTGAAGGGTCTCTCTGTCGGTTCGCGAAAGAGACTGGCGAAAGCAGGAAAATAGGCTGCAATTCGATTTCGAGCTCTCGCAGGCAGACAAGCTCTGAATGCTGAAACTCGGGAAAGAAGGAAAGATTAATCTGGGAGCCTTGTCATCGCACTGACCCTGCTGTACCACCCACCCAACAGCAACTGAAAGCGCGATTTAAGCGCTCCTTCGCCCGCCCAGCACCGCTAGTGGTCGCCAACACAACGCCACATTCGATAACCGTGCGAACACTGCCACCCCGCGGCCCAATCACTCGACCCGCTTATGTGGTGGCCTGCATTTCTTCACGCCTGGCTCCCATGTGCAGTTTTTCACCCTTGTCCCCCCCCCCCCAAAAGTGTGCCTTGGGAGCCTGGGCAATGCTGGCACAGCTGGATTCTTAACCGGTCAGTCATCTGAGGGAAGGTGCGCTCGCCACAAATGCTGCACTGCTCTTTTCTCTCACTGCAATCCAACGTCCCTCTTTTCAACGGAGGCACGACACCTTTGCACCTCCGTCCCACCAGAATCACAGTTCAAAGCGTATCATGGACCCCGTCACCCTCATAACTGCCCTGGTCGAGGTCCTAGGGCTCCTTGCACACGCAGCGGAGCAGCTCAAGAAATTCTGGAACGCGGGCAGAGATCTCAAGACGCTCCTGATGCGCGTAAGCAGGGCGCAGCGAACCATTGAATGCATATTGGAAGTTGCAAAGGAGCTCAAAACAGCTGGGTTGGATGCTGTAGAGTTCTCGCTCGACGTCTTTGTCAATCCCTTACGCGATGTCATCCGCAAGATTCTGCGCCAGGTCGGTGACGTCGTCAATGTGGAGTCGGGGAAGCTTCGTCCGAAATTTGTACAGAAGCTGTTATTTACGCTGTCGAGGGATAAGCTGGGGGACCTCGAAAAGGAGTTGAACGATCTTGAGACGGGTATGCTTAACCAGGTCAATGCCTTGAATCTGTGAGTTACGATGATGCTCTCGTCCCCTGGCTCTGCGATTATTGACATTGGGGGCTGTAGACTGGCTACAGTGAAGCATCTAGGCATCGCCCGGTCCACCTCCCTAAAGTCCACAGGAGACTCAGAATCTGAAGTTCACGATGCTTTCTCGGATGCAGCCACATTGGTGAGTCTTGGCGAAGACGACTCGGAACAAGCCAAGAAACAGCAAACCCAGATCCTTCGAACATGGCTGGGCAATCTCGACACAGATAAACACGACCATCAATACGTTCAATGGCGGCACGAGCTCAGCGACGCAGCCAAATACGGGCAGTGGGACGACATGTTTGAGCTCATGGCCAAAGGTCTGCGCGTTTACGGAGAGTCATGGGTCAACGCACCACGGATAAGTGAGTCCAGCCCCACTACCTGGTCAAAAATACTATTCTGACAGAGAGTCTACAGAACGAGGCGAAGACCTAAGCTTCATAAGCCTCTGGACCCCCCTTCACCAAGCCGTCTACATGGGAGCACCAATACCAGTCGTCTCCAAACTCCTCCAGCTTGGGGCATCCAAAACCTCCCGAACGAGATGGACCGAATTCCCCTGGCCAGACATGTCACCCCTGGAGCTAGCACAGCATCTCGGCGCCACCGAGTTGATCGACATGCTCAGACCCACCATCCGCATGCCCGTTCCGTTGCACGTTTTGCACATGCTTCAGGGGCAATTCCATCAGCTTATCGAGTATGACATGGGCAGCAGATATAAGGCTGCAGAGTGGTGTCTGCCTCAGCTGGAGCCTCTTCTGGAGCTTGACGCGAGGGAGTGGATCTGGTTTCCTGTTGGGTTTGGGGGTGGCCATGGGGATCGGGATGAGGGATACTGGTATTGCATCGACGGCCGCGATCTCCTCATTCGCGCAGACAACGTAAGAGACAGGGGTGGTTACAGGATCTCTGTGGATGGGGTCTTTGAGGTTGAGCAGGCGATTGTTTCATAGCTCGTTTTCTCGTTCGAAAAAGGATACCCCCCTAACTCGCGCTCCCCCGCGGCACCGACACGAACCCAGCACAAAATAGCCCAAAAAGCATGGGACTAACAGCTATCAGCTGCGAGATACAAGCAGCCCACAACGCCTGCCTCCACAACACCCTCTGCGTAATAACATCCCCCTCCCTATCTCTAACGCGCAGCGGGAAGATGTGGGATCCCCCAACATTGCCCACTTCCATGAACCAAACCGTGGTAAAGAAATACAGCGCGCTGAACGTCCCTTCGCTATGCTTCGTGCTCAGATCCCAAAGCTGTGCTGCATACTGCTCGATAGAGCCGGGATTCGCCGATTGAAGCGCAAAAGAGAATTCTGGAGGTTTCACAATCCCCTCATTAAACTCCAACGCAGAACGGTCGACTGGCAGTCCAAACATGGCATATACGTGCTCTAGAGCCTCATGGTATCCTTCCAGTCCCCTGCGTCCGTATCCGACCGTCCCTTCTTCTGCACCGGATCCAGGGGCACCGCTCCGACGCATAAGCCTCAACATTCTCAGCTTCGCTGCTGTCTCTGGACGAAGACGACCCGCCGCCATGAAGACGAGGTATTCGGCGTGACAAAGAGCGTACATCAGATCCCGTCCGATGAGATGCGTCCCTGGAGCACGGAGACATTCAATGCGGCGCGTCGACGGGTCACATTCCTTGTCGAGATAGATCCACGAGGCTAGACGCTCGGCTTGCTGAGCGGAGATGCTTGTCCTGGCTTGGAAGGAGGCAAGTGCTGTCCGTAGACGCTCGAGGGGCTCGCTGGGGAGCCAGCGGTCGGAGCGCATGCGCGAGAAGAGGGTCATGATTTGGGAGTCGGTTGTAGCGTGTTCCGAGGGGAGTTTGGGGGACCAGACTGCGTCGATGCCGGTTCCGGGGCCGGGGAGGATGTAGACGGTGCCTTCGTGATGGGTGGTGGGGAGGGCGATGCGCAGGTTGTCATCCATGTAGCGGTGGAGGGATGTTGTGTAGGGGTTCAGGGTTGAGCGGTTGGAGAGGAAGAGAACTAGGCTGAGGAGGTTGAGGATGTCTTGGGTGGAGGAGGTGCTGCTTTTGTAGGCCATGGATGCGAGGGATGGGGCTGCGACAAGGACGAAGATGCTGATATCCATGAACCATCGAAAGGCGGAGGGAAGTCCTGCACGCCAGTCGAAGGGGCCGTGGGGTTTCGAGCCTGCCCAGAAGAGGCGAGGAGTGCGATTCATCTTTTGAGAAAAGATGCTCTCCATAATGCTGAGCACCCAAAAGGAAAAGACAGCCTGGATAATGATGGGTGCGCTTGAAATAATGGGCAGAACCGTGCTGGCCATTCCTGAGGTCGCTCCACCAGGGATGCTGCTTGTAGGCAGAATGTGGAAATCCCCGGAGGGCACGGCTGCACTCAAGGCTGTCTTGATGGCCGCCGCTGTCCAGAGTGTCGACGTCAGCCCGATGGCCAGACCAACTTTGCAATCAGTGTCGAGCACTCGTCGTCCAAGAACGAAGCCATTGTCAGTGAGGGTTCGATGCAGCAGCAGCCACGACAAACATGCGACCGTCCGAGCCGTTTCCTAGACGGCGGTTAGGAACGTGGTGAACATCATATTCAGGAGACATACCACTGATGGGAAAAAGTCCATGTTGCCAGGTGCTATGTGGCATTGGGTTAGGAAAACTTTCCTCTCCAGGTTTCCTTGACCGTGAGGGGTCCGATGACCACGTCAGCAGGCTAGAGGCACCCCTCCCCCTTTTTGGCTTGATCCCACACCACGCGTAACGCATCAGCTAGTTAACTGCACAGCTTGGTCGACGCGCTCGAGGGGGATCGGTTTGACGCTCATTTTGAAGATCTGTCACTCTGACTGATGACTGAGATGCAGCAGTATTTTTGGAGTTTGAAGAAATTTCCAGAGCCTCCTCGACCAGATGGGGAGATTGTGTTGCACAGACACACTCATCTTTGTGGCAGTGCTCCAGACTGCACCAACCCCTATTCGGAACATCCCTGTCCCTGTGCAGCGAACTTCGATTGGAGGCAATCACAACCCGATGAGTTTCTGGCGCAGGTTCCCCCCATTTCTGTGGTATTTTCCCACTACATCCTCAGGCTCTTCCTCCCTCGGTTCCTCTAGCAGCATTTCGAATCCGCTGAAAACATGGCGTTAGTAATATCCCTAACAGTTACAACACTGAAGCCTACTTCACCTCGATCTGACCTTGCACACTTTCAAAGTACTCTCTTGAAATTAACTCCCCGCAAATTCCGATCCCATTAATCGAGACCGCCCTCCGCTTTTGAGCTGAAAGAGCGTCTTGCGAATTTCGATGACGAGTTATCCAACAATGCAGCAGACTACTAATCTTATACCCAGACGATACCTATTAAGCCAACTGTTACTAAAGTTCTTATACTGACAAATAAGCTAAGCGAGACGACAGCTGAACATGATTCCAGGTACGTATCCCTTGCAAACACCTTATAAGTTGTTCAGGAAAATAGAAGTGTTCCACTTCTAGAGCCCTCGTGCAAGGAGATTAAAGTGCTAAAGTTAAGACCCTTTGATAAGCTAATGCCTAAAATGTTAAATGACTGCTTCTTCAACCTGAGAATCTTATACTCTAAACTTCTTATTAGAATGTATCACTCTGACAGGCCTTACAGGCCTGTTAGGCTCTGGAATATAGTGGCTTGTACGCTATAGTTTGTTACTAGGAATACTGAACAGCCTTATAATATAGGGCTGTAAACAACTGTTATAGTAGGCTAGTCAGGCTTTACAAGGCTTATTGCAGTTATAAGTGCAGTTGTATTATTTCTACCACCCTATATACCCTCCAGGCTGCAGTCAGAGCCCCGCACGCCAGTCGGAGCTCATTCGGTACCCTGTAAATTCGACAAAACTATTTAGTATAAGAAATTTTATAAATCGACTTACAGCTATACAATTAAACTACCTCGTCGCACGAAAAAAATACTTACGAAACAGCTCCCTATAATATAATAGTCTACACTACTGTAAGTAGTATAATTACAAAGCACTTTAACCCTAACCCTGAGAACAAAAACCGCTAGTTAAGTTAAGGAAGTGAATGTAGAAAACAAAATTTTTATAGGCTTATAAGCGCTATAATACAGGGGGTTACTCCCTGTAATTCCGTTGCAGGGTACGTAAAGTTAAGGTACAAGATACTTAGGAGCGCTGTAATCTGCAATACTTTAGCTAGTAAGGCTTAGAGCCTATAGCTTATAACAGGGTTGCTTAGATTACACTAAAGGGTACGCACTAGAGTAATAATTCCTATACTGCTTATAACCTTTTAAATTAGAAGCCTAAAAGGCTTATAAAGCTTTATAACTACATATATAGTTTAATAACTATAAAAGGTAATTGTAACGGGCAAGGTAGCGTGTTGCAACTAGCTACCTACTTTATAAAGACACAGAACATAAGGAGAAGGAAGAAGAGAGGAGAGGTCTTATAAGAGAGCCTCTTGCTTATATATATAGCTGCGTTGCTTTAATTAGAGGGAGATAAAAGATTCCAGAGACGTCGCATGCCTTGTTAAGGTTTAGTATTATAGTCTGTGTGCGCATATCGGCATTTCTAAGAATAGCTTCGTTTAGGGGTCAGGGATTGCTAGTAGGGCTTGCGGAGCCAGGGGCGGAGCAGGCTAAGTGTTACGGCCGAGAGTTATTAAGGCTGCACTAAGGCTCAGCCTATTACAGCGATTAAGCTTAGTGTTAAAACTTTAAATGACTGGCAAAGGCATATAGAAAGGATGAGGGTAGAGTTAAAGAGATAATAAAAATAAAGACCCTAATGTGACGACCCTGCAGGCCGTCACTTAGGCCGGAGCGGCCTGACGAATCCCCCGCACAAGGAACAGTGTAGGAAGACAGTACGCACGGTACTGCGCACTGGGCCAGGGGTACAAAGACCTAAAGCCCCTACGGCTAACTAGCAGTTGCTCGGTCTTAGCAGAGATGCTCACCCACTAAACATCTGTAAGACCTCTAAGCAGGAAATGCTCAGTAGCAGGTTACTTAGTTCCTCACTGAGCAATAAGCTACTAAGCAAGGTATAAGGTACCTTTAGCCGGTTAGTATAGATAGCCATAGTTATATCCACAACTACTGTAAGGGACTTAAGTTCCTTACATTAATATTTAATTATTTATTTATATCCTATTGTTCAGACTTACCTCTGTATATTATAGTAACAGCAACCTACAGTAACATTAAACCCCCTATTTAAGAATGTTAACTTAATAAGCTGTCTTTAGAACGCCCCTTACCTATTAACGTCCTACTATACGTTCTATCTTAACCTACACCAGTCCTCTTAAGGCTTATATTAAGTACAGGTTATAATATAATACTAACGTCCCAGTTCTAAACGCTATTTATTAAACTCTTAAATACCACCTCCCTCTTACTAACATATCGACCTCTGGAAAAGGTAAGGAGATCGAGGAGGCGTAAACTCAACCTTAACTCCCTACTATCAACAAGTTAGCTACACGCTTTAAAGACTTAAACCTCAACTAGTAAGGACTAGTTAAAGAACTTAATAAAACCTTCCCTAAAAACACTAAAAGCTATATCGGTCTTATTGAAAAACTCTAAGCCTAACTTAACACTGTTAAGCTAAAGAATAATAACCTTAAAAGCTCGTAGAAAAAACAAGTAAAGCTCCCCCTACCGTTACGCTTTAAAGGAGACTCTACGTAGCTAGAGTCCTAAATAGCCCAGCTCTAGAGTTATGTCACTTACTATAATAAGCAGTTCTTCGAAAAAGAAGGGAAGGTTAGGTTTACCAAAGCCTTACTAGACAGAGTAACCGCTTATTAATACAAACCCCATGTAAAGATAATTAACGACCTCTCTGTAGACAGAGCGTGTAAAAAGACCCCCGAGACTTAAGCTCTTTTTGACAACTTTAACGTATTTATTAACCAACTCTAGACTAAGTTTAAAGAACTAAACACCCCCTAGCAGGCTAAGTAACGCCTTATAGCACTAAGGCAGACATCCTTAGTCCTTAAGTTCTCTATACACTTTAAACTGGAAGCAGTAAAGACTAAACTCGGCTAAAAGGCCTTAATAATACTGTTTTAAAGTAGCTTAAAGGAACACGTCATTAGAGACCTTTACTAAGAAGACCGACTAGACCACTTATAAGAACTAGTTAAAATAACTATTAAAGCTAACAATCGGTATTATAATTATTATTATAAGAAGAACTTTTAAAAGGAACAGACCCCTTACCAGCTAAGCAAACCTAAGAAGGGGAACCAGTTAACTGTAATAAGTTACCACCCTAAACCGATAGACATTAACATAGTAAACTGTCAGAACTAACCTAACTGTAATAAACCTTAATAATAGTAATAATAAAAACAGTTTAAAGACTTATTATAAGTCCAGTACTTTAACTGTAATAAGAAAAAACATATAACATAGTAATACTTATCGCTAAAGTAAGTCAGTTAAAAGCCTATTCTAGAAGAAGGAAAGCACGTTAGATTTAACTTAGGAGATATCCATATCAGAATAATAAGTAACGAAAAAAACTATATTTAGATAAATAAGTGCGACTTAAAAGATAAAGAAGAAGAGGAAGAACCTTAAAATGTAATATACTTAATCCTTAAAAGTGTCTTAAAAAAGTCAGCTATAAAGGTGCAGGTTATAGAAGACCAACTTTAAAGTAGAAACTTAGAACTATTAAAAGTGCAGGTTACAGAAGACTAACTTTAGGAAGAGATATTCCAGTTAGCTATTACAGGCCTTAAAAACCTTACCCTGTAAGCCTAAGAACTAAAGAAGTTTAAGAAAGACCCTAACTTAAAAGTCACTAAGATAATAGAAAAAGTCGAAAAACTAGCCCTCTAAGCTACCTAAACGGTAAAATAAGCCTTAAAAGGTAAAAAAGAACAAGCTAAGAGAATTAAACTAAAGAAACAGAAGTTCTTCTTAATAATACCCTTTAAAACTCTTAAACACTTTAAGCACGTTAAGTAAATTAACACCCTCACCTCCCTAAAAGAAAAACAGCTTAAATAACTGCCCTGTATTAAAGCTAATGTACCTTAGACCAGTACCTTAAAGGTCTCCCAAGAAGGTATAAAGTAAACACATTAATAAAAGGTCTAGGAGTTAAAGGAAAGATATTAAGAGCTAATAAATAAAGTAAAGGACTTATAAGTTGAAGGCTTTACCGTAACGTCTAAAGATAAAGTAGTAAAGATTAAGTTATAACTTTATAATCAAGTTTACTTTACTAACTAACTTAAATACTAACTTATTAAGGAAAGATATTTCGTAAAGGAATAAACTAAGTTACTATTACTTAAGTTTTAAAAAGAGGTTTAAGAGAAATAACGCATATAAAGGTAAATAGAAGAAGAGAAAAAATAAAGTACTACTTCCCCTATTCCGTACTCCATAACTGCAACACCTACAGTTAACATCAACCACCCTAATTATAAAGATATACTGTAGATTAATTACGTATACGATAACTACACTCTTAACTAGCATTATAGACTTAAAGCCCTTTATAACCACTTCCTTAATATATAAAGATAAGATTACGCAGTTATAAAGGTAAAGTTAGAACTAACCTACTATCAGGTCTCCTACTCCTTAACTAAGGAATCCAGCAATAAGCGGAAAGTCACTATAGTTAACTAAGCCCCCACTATATACTAGTAAAAAGGGGTACTTAATAACTGCCTAATTATAACATATTCACTACATCTTAACAGAAAAGCCAGGGAATAACAGAAACGGGAAGACTACTAACAGATCTAAAAGCAAAAAAACATTACTGTAATTTAAGCCCACAAAGCGTACTATCGACTTATTAAAGACTTTAAGAACATCATACTGTTTAAAGTCAACTAGACGCTAAAGCGTAAGAACCTAAGAAAAGTTAACCGCTAAGTCTACTAAAGCTACCTATTTTTCTAAAAGGAATTAAAAAAAAGCTACAAGCCCTCCAAAAAGGCCAGAAACTAATAGTTTACTAATTAACAAAAACCTTAAGAAGAAAAAGAGGCACTTAAAGGTTAAGCCAGATAAGACCTTAAGGACAAATAGTTACTATAACTCAGATATTAAAAGAGCATAAACATTATTCCGTTAATGTCGACATAATAGATAAAAAAAGGAAGTTATTTAAGGTAAAAGTAGTAATTAATAATAGGAGTGCTTCTAACTTAATATACCCCTTATTAATTAACCAAAAGAAACTCCTTAACGAAGAGTATAAAAAAGTTATTCCCATTTAGAATAAAGAAAAAGGCCTATACTAATATAATAACAGTAAGGTCACCTACCACTTACTACTCCTAATTAAAGTAGACAGGGACAAACAATAAGTAAACTTTAACGTTACACTAATTACAGGATATAATATAATCTTAAGTCTACCTTAACTAAAAAAGTATAACCCTATAATTAACTAGAAGAGTAACTACCTCACCTTCAGTAAGTCCCTTAACTATAATTACTATTTAAAGAAAGCTAAGAAGGTACTAAACCGTTCTAAAGATATACAGAGCATTTAAAAGCACGCTAAACCCTTAGAACTAAGCACAGTTTAAGTTAGGTTTACTAAGACAGTTAAAGGACTAGAAGGTCTACCACATTACCTAAATGATAATTCAGAAGGTAAAAAGAAGTAAGAAGCTAACTTACAGATAAGTAAAGAAGTCGACTTATCTAAGGTACCTACTGAATATAAGAAGTTTACCTTATTTTGAAAAAAGATACTGTAACTACTAAACTATAGACTATAAGACCACAAAATTAAACTAAAGCCAGGAGCAAAGCTTTATAACTTCCAGCCTTACCACCTAAACCCCTAACAGGCAGAAACCTTAAGGGAGTACGTTAATAAGAACTTAAAGAATAAGTTTATTATAAAGTCTTAGTTACTAGTAAGATACCTAATATTATTCGTCCTAAGAAAGGGAGACAGTAAGTTACGTATAGTTATTAATTACCGAACGTTAAATAAAAATACGATTAAGAACCGTTACTTACTGCTACTTATTACGGAAATGCGAGAACAGATTATTAAGGTAAAGTAATTCTTTAATCTCGACTTTCCTATAGGATTTAACTACGTTAGAGTAAAGGAAGAGGATAAATATAAGACGGCTTTTCGGACTTATAATAAGTATTACTAATATTATATTATGCCAATAAGATTAACAAACGCCTTTATAACTTTCTAAAGCCTTATCGACAGTATTCTCTACCCCTTCCTTAACAAGTTCGTCTTTATGTATTTAGATAACGTCCTAATTTATTCCGAAACTTTAGAAAAACACCGAAAGCATATATAACAGGTTTTAATAGCTCTTGAAAAAGCAAAACTGACAGTAAACCTAAAGAAGAGTTACTTCCACGTTCAGGAACTGAATTATTTAAAGTTTAGAGTAACCTTTAGAAAACTTAAAATGTAACTAGAGAAGATAAAGGTAATTAAGGACTAACTTACTCTAAAAAACTAAAAAGAGTTACAAACTTTTATCAGCTTTACAAACTTCTATCGTTATTTTATTAGATATTTTACGAAAATTATAAAACTACTTTACAAACTTACAGGTAAGGAAAAGCTGTTTAAGTAAACTGATAGATAACAGAAGGTGTTTAAAGACCTTAAGTACACCTTCGTCACAACGCTAGTCTTAACCCTCCCTAATTTCTTAAAGCCTTTCTAAGTCGAGACAGACTCCTTAGAATTCGTTATCAGTAAAGAACTTAATTAAGTTTAAGATAATAAGAAACACTACTTAATCGCCTTCTTATCGAAAGGAATCTACAGTCTAGCCCTATAATACTTAATCTACAATAAGGAACTAATAGCAATTATTTAATACTTTACTAAGTAAACACCGTATCTAAGCAGTATGGAAAAGCTAGTCTAAGTCTTTTCAGACTATAATAACCTTTAGTACTTCCTAACGAAGGAACTTAACTTACAGTAAGCATAATAAGCAGAATTAATAGCCTTATTCCACTTTTAGATCTACTATATTAAAGGAAAAGATAATAAGTAAGCTAATACTCTCAGTTAGAGACAGGACTATAAGGATACTAATCCAGTTTTAATCCCCGTTACTATATTTAATAAAGCTAAGAACGGCACATTAAAGTATACATTATAAGTATTAGATAACTAAACACCAGAATAAACTATTAAAGTCTATATAAACTTATAAACAGAATATAATATCTATTAGCAATAACAGAACTTTTAAGTAAGAAGGCTAACAGAAGGTACCTATAAGTATAAGTACCCTTTAAGAGACTTTTTAAGGCACATGTAAGATTATAAGAAGGAGTATCTAATATATCTAAACTATAACGAAACTAGTTATTAGCTAGAACAGCTGTTAGAAGGTGTAGATAATATGTTTAAACTAGGAGTAAAGCTTTAGTACTAAGAGAAACCGTACATTCATAACCTAGGAAAGTAGAAAAAGTACGTCTAGCAGATCTATAAGTCTTAACTTAAAGGACATATAGGTTAAGTTAAGACTCTTACATAAGCCTAGTAAACGTACACCTTCCTGGAAATAAAGAAACTAATTAAGGAAGTGGTTAATAATTATAATATCTACTACTAAAAACAGAATCAATATTATAAGCTTTATAAACTTCTTAAACTACTTTCCATATTATAAGCATTATAGAGTTCAATCTTGCTCAATTTTATTACCGGGATCTTAAAGTCTAGAGACCTTATTATAAGAGTTACCTATAACTAGATCTTTATAATAATTAATAGATTAACGAAATAGGCCTACTTTCTGCTAACCTTAAAGGATATAACAGCAGAGTAACTTACTTATATCTTTAAGAAAGAGGTAATTTCATAACACCTTTAACTAAATAATATTATTATAGATTAGGATAAGCTAATTATGTTAAAATTCTAGTAAGAACTAATATAGAGAATAGGTATGAAAAGTAAGCTTTCGATAGTATTCTACTTACAGACAGATAACTAAATAGAGTAAGTTAACTAAATACTTATAATATATCTCTAAACTTACGTTAACTTTAAATAAAATAATTAACTTAAACTGTTACTAACAGTATAGATAACTTATAACATAATGTTAATTAAGTTAATAAGTATATCACCGTTCTTCACTAACTATAGTAAAAAGCCTAAGCTTTATTAAGGCCCATTTACTAGCGCCCCTTAAGCTGTAATCCACGTAGATTAAATATAAGAACTGTATAATTACTTATAAGCCGAACTCGAGTTTACACGTAAACGAATAAAGAAGTTTACCGATAAATATTAAACTAAGTAACTAATACTTAAGAAAAGACTTTACTATAACGGTAAACGAGTTAAAGGACCGACTTTTTAAGAGGGGGATTACATTTACCTTTTTTCACGAAACTTACATTTGAAACGACTTAATAAGAAGCTTAACTTTAAAAAGTACAGACTGTTCTAGATTAAGAAAAAGGTCGCTACTTTTAATTATAAACTAAATCTACCTATTAGTATAAAGGTGCAGACTAAGGTTTTTCACGTCTTACTTTTAAAACCCGCCCTAAAGGGAGTTCCTCTAGAAAAGAAGATTAAGATTAATGCCGATAAAGATAAGTATAACGTTAAGGAAGTTATAAATTTACGAAGGGAAAAGAATACGTTTGAATATCTCGTTAAATAGCTAAACTACAGCCTTAAGAGTAACTTATAGGAACTAGTTAAGAACCTTAAATACCTAGACCTAATTATAGAGTTCTACCGAAAGAATCTAAACTGACTAAAGCTAACAATAAGAATTAGAAAAAATAAGATAAGATCTAATATCTAAACTACTATACTGAAAAGTAAGATTACCGTAAGACTTAAAGCTTAAAAAGCGGTAAGAAACTCCTTAGTAAGTACAGGAGGACATTTATCAAAACCTTTAGCTATAGGTTATAAAGACCTTAAACCTAATAAAGAAGCTGGGCCTCCAGAGCTCCTAGCAAGCTCCACACGAGAATAAGCACTGTTAAGAAAAAAGAAGTTAATAAAGGAAGATAAGCAAAGTGCGCCGTTACTATATTAAAGAGCCGTTTTATTTATTAAAAGAAAAGGAAGTTATAAACTAAGTTAAGAAGAGGCTATTAGTTAGGGTAACCCCCTAGAAAAAGAACCAGTAGGTGTTCTTGTTAAGAAACCTCCCTAGTTAAAAGATTCGCTAACTTTAAGAGGAGCAGCTAGGCGGGCCTCCTTTTGCTCTTAAAAGCGAAAGATCTTTACCTCTTAGCTAAATGTAGAAAAAGCTTACTTTTCCGTTTAGTAACGCTAAACTTTAATCCGTTCGAGTTAGGTAGCGGCTTTACGGAGCTTTCGAGTTTTCAGCTTTAAGTTCTAAGCAGTAACGTTATACTTAGCGTTAAGACAGCGCTTTTTAAAAAGAAGCCGTTAAAGGAAAACGTCACTGTAACTAAACGCGTTACACGAAGACGAAGCCCCTATTAGTAAGTATTTAGAGTAACTGTCTAATCGTATAGTAATAAGATAGGAAAGCGATTTTGAAGAATAACAACTATAAGGCGACATTTGCGATCTAAAAGTCAAAGTAAAGTCTATAAGGTTACAGTGACGAGAGGTACTGTTTTTCAAAATACGCTTTTACATACGGTTAGTAGGTATAGTTACGTTAAGAAAGAAGGAACGCTCTTACCAGGATTCTTTATGGAAAAAGAATATTAAAGAGGGGGAATCGTGTAACGACCCTATAAGCTATTATTTAAGTTAGAGCAGCTTAACGAATCCCCCGTATAAGGAACAGTGTAGGAAGACAGTATGCACGGTACTGCACATTAAGCCAGGGGTGTAAAGACCTAAAGCCCCTACGGCTAACTAGCAGTTACTTAGTCTTAATAGAGGTGCTTACCTACTAAGCATCTGTAAGACCTTTAAGCAGGGAATGCTTAGTAACAGGTTACTCAGTTCCTCACTAAGTAATAAGCCATTAAGCAAGGTATAAGGTACCTTTAGCTGGTCAGTATAGATAGCTATAGTTATGTCTATAACTACTGTAAGAGACTCGGGTTCCTCACGCTAGTATTTAATTATTCATTTATGTCCTACTGTTCAGACTCACCTCTGTGCATTATAGTGACAGCGACCTACAGTAACATTAAACCCCCTGTCTAGGAGTGCTAGCTTAATAAGCCGTCTTCGGAACGCCCCTTACCTGTTAGCGTCTTGCTATACGTTCTGTCTTAACCCGCGCCAGTCCTCTCGAGGCCTGTGTCGGGTGCAGGTTGTAATACCTAAGTAGAAAAGGGTAAGGAGAAAGATAAGTTAAAAGTACTAAATACTATAGTATGCCTTACTCTTAAAGCCTTAGCTCCCCTCCCTTTCATCCGTTACCTACAGTAAGGGGTTATAAGGGAGGAATTTAGCTATGCTGTGCATTAAGTTAGTTAGGAAAGGCAGGTAAGGGGTAGAAAGGGGTACTGAGAAGACTAATGCTCCTCCGTCTCCTTAAGTAATGGTATCTGAGAAAAACGGCAGCTACATTAGCTCCGTTTTCAAGATCTCCCAGCCTGTTACACGTAATATGCAGGGTTAGGGTTAATAAACCCTAAAAATCATCTGCCTTATAAAGCCTTACTTAAAGCTTTACTTATGAAGAAGTAAGTTTATTACTGAACTGGTATGATGGCGTAACAGAGAAGAAACTATAAAGAGAACCACACTTATAGAACGTTATTGTTAGCCTAAAAGGCTAACTCCCCAGAGCAATTATGCTGCAGGTTGCGTAAGATCGCTCGCATTCCAGGATTCTGTCAGCTCAAATCAACCCAATTTAACTGATCTGTGATCTGCTGCAGGGATCAAGTTAAGCTCACATTAGCTTACACTGGGAATCCTGCAACGGTTTCTTGTTGCAATGACGGGACATAGACGCTGGGGCCTAGAAGCATCTAGAAAGTTTGCGGTAGACCAGATTACACGCGGATTCACTCTGCAGCCTGAAACTTCAACTTGAAATTGGCACTGAAATGAATAAATGAATATCCATTTTAGAAAATATTCATACCCGCTATTCCCTAGGCGCCTGACACCGAAGCAATGCCCGTAACTATCCCATTATGCCGCATGCAGAGGGGCGTATTTTCTATATACAAGCCGAAGTTGCCATGACAGGTCTAAAACCCATGTCTTTCGTCGCCACTCCACAATCCCAAACCCAGACCAGCGATGTCACAAGCTGGCCTAAGGTAATGCTATACAGACAACCCAATCTCTCCCCTCAGCTCTTTGCATCGGGGATGGCCGCAGGTACCGCAATACAGCGTGCTCTTTCCGCACGCGATGACTCTGTCGCAGCCGCAGGTGATTGACTGGGAGATGAGAGTTGTCGAGCAGGCGTAGCTGATTTTTGTGCCGCACATGGTGGCGACGGTGATGAGGGGAGGAGGTGATGCAGACAACGAGGAGGCCGATCGCCTTCAACTTGAAGCGAGACTTGAATGGTATAGATGCAGTGTGCGTATATCGCTGGTCACCTTCTAATTGTTAGCGATACTGCTTTGCCACCTTAGCAAGACATTCTGTTAGGACATACCGAAAGTACACTGGAAAAGACCCGGGGGTTCAAGTTGCTTGAGCGTGTGGCACCCTCAATGGGTAATTCCTTGACTGCTGTGAACTGGATGCAAGTGACTGCAATGGATCGATTTTCGTTGCAGCAGATATGAGGGTCTCGCCAGGGTTGATGCCGAATCCGGGTGAGATGTCCCGCAAAGCCGGGAAAAAGGTAGAAGTGTGATGAGACAGTCTACGTTGTCGCTGCTATTACGGGCGATTTTCGCGAGTTTTCATCGAATACTCATAGCATTCAGAAACGATGCAGATGGCTGCTGGCTAATGTCGACATTGCAGCCCCCCAGGCATCGGGCAGGATGATCAAATAGGTCGTCCAACCGGTGCCGTGATCGAGATTGCTGCCTGTGCGGCATGCGGGTGTGATCCACTCGAAGCCAGGCATGTTCCGCGATTTACGTCATTTGGCAGCAACGAAGGCGAGGGGCTTTGGGGGAGCCAGTGGGAGCTCTAGAATGTCGCAGAATGGGGGCCGGAGCTAAAGCTCCGCACCTGGCGAAACAGGATTTGCGCTGACATCACTGATGACACGCAATTGTCGCGATCCACGGGGGACAGCGAGCAAATGTGGTCCTATGCTTTAGGGTTCTGTAGGTAGTCCTAGCATCCGTGCTCAGGGTTCTCAGGGTCGTCGCCCGATGCATCGAGACAACCGGTCCAGGCACTGAATAAAAACGCCGAAATGGTGCCACAATGCCACGAGACACACCGCATTGTGCCCCTGGTGGAGGGTTCGGCCGTCGAGTGCCGCCGGAAAGCTCAGTGTTGGTCTGCGCTTGTTGAATTTTTCACTGCAGCCCTTCCATGTCCCGCATGCAGCTTCGGCCCCCGCGGCGTCCTATCAGTCGGCATCATCAACGTCGCCTTTCACAGCTGCCTTCGCTTTCCCCTCTCTCTTCTTCGGCTTCAGCCAGTCCTCATTGCCGAGAGGCCAGTACACTCTGTTTTCGGGCCCTCCCATGCCCCGATCTTCCTCGCTTATTTCGATAGCTGCCGGGTTTCCAAGGTGCCCATTTTCGTTGGGTAACTCGTCCACATCCATCATGTCCTCATCGGGCACCTTCTTGCGCTTTCCGCCCTTCCCCTTGGCGTTGCTTTTGGCCGCCTTCGGTGCCGGCCGGCTCTCGTCTGTGCGTTCGTGTGGAACCATATCCTTGATCTTCTCAAAGCCCGGAAGTTTGAAAGTTCTCATGAGCTCGAAAACAGCCTGCTCCTTATCTTTTGCTTCAATCATCAAGTCCATATCCGGCGGACATGGAGGCAGTGTCTTAACCCTTGGGCTATGCTTCCGTCTGTCACGCGGCGTCACAGCTCCATCGCAGGGCTCACTGTAATGCATCTTCTGCTTGATGCGCTTGCGTCTCCACGTGGCGGCAATTCGGTCCGATATCTCAGCTTGGCTGATGTCCAGCGTGCCCTCTCGGCATTGGTCGCTGTCGAAAATGATGTTGTGGTGGTGGTAGTCGAGCACAAGCGGAATGTTGAGCTCCTCGCAAATGGGGAGCAGATCGTGGACACTCCACGACACATCGTCATTTTCCAGCACAAGTCGGGCTTTCACCGAGGGGGAAAGCTTGGCATAATTCCCGCGGAAGCGGTTGAGTGTCGCGCCCTTGTCTCCATATACTCCCCCCATGTGAAGAATCATGATGGCGTCACGATCTTGCTGCTCGGGGAGGCGCATCAGGGAGAGCAGTTCATCGTGGTACTCCAAGTCCCGGACAGAAGCTGTGATGACCTCTTTCCTGGGAGATCCCAGCTGGGTAAACTGTTTCCATTGTCAGACCACCAGAATATGAGGCGTTCGTCAAAAAGTTTGAAGGGCTCTGGAAGTGTCCGGAGAACCTACCTGTCCTGGATGTGTCGTTACGCGCTGACCCAACTCAGCCGCAACCCTTCCGGCCTCGGCCAGCACCTCAGAGGCGAACGGCGCCAGCTTGTACCCATGCTCTGGGTGGCTGGCAAACGGAAACATTTCTGAGCTCAGACGCATGAACTTGATTCCATACTTGTCGTTCCACCTCAACATCTTGACGATATCCCTCGCGTTCGCCAGTCCGAGATCTCTGACGAATTTCTCACCAAGTTCCATCCTCGGCTTTTTTGACTTGTCGGGGCGGTTCTTGGTTGGATGCTCGGGCAGAGATTCGTCTTGGAGCGGATGGCGATGTTCGACGATGGATGCCATTCGACAAGTTCGGGAGCTGAAGACAGGGGTCTTGGCGGAACGGAGATAGGTATTGAGACACGCCTAAACACGTGTTAAAACAATCTCGCTGTCATGTTGCACTGGGTGAGCTAACATATCCGAGCCGGCCTTTCCAAGGGAGTGGCAGGTAGCTGCTATTCACAGGGGGCGGTCGAGCTGCTCCCCGCTCCACCTCGACTGCCTCCTCTGTTTCCTCTTCTGCATCCGGAACATACTGGTCATCCGCGTCATCGCCCTCTGTACCTTTTGCTGCGCTTTTGGCAGCTTTTGCTTTTGCCTTTTTGGTGATATGAACGGCTTCCTTTGTCGTAGCAGGCACCTGGCCGTGTTTCACGGGCTCTGCCTTCAGCAGCCTGACTTCTCGGAGAAGCTCGGGTTGGTGGTAATTATCGTGACTAGGATCCAGAGATTCTTGGAAGAGACTAGTCTCAACCTTGCGCTTCTGGGTCTTGTTCGCTCTCATCAGTCGGCGTTCCATCCGTGCGAGGCCCTCGATGGCAAGCTGGACTCCCTCCTTCGTGGCCTCTTCGCGGTCATCGGCGCTGTCTTCACACTGCTTCTCTTCGCCTTCGGGACGGATTCCCATCACCTTTCCTTGGATCTCGCGCGTTTCATCCTCTCCGCGGGTGTCTTGGACAATGCGACGACCTGATCGACGGAGCTGGACCTCGGGGCGTGTTGGTGTTGCGACGCCGTCTGCTGCTGGCGGGGTGTCCAGCGTTTCGCTCGCGGGCTCAAGCGCCGACGTCGACTTTGACGCACGAGGCATGTCGGGTGGTAGTTTTAGGTGGAAAGGTGAAGCGTGGGCATAGGTTGCTATCGTCCTGGCGGGTAGAGCCGGGATTGAGCGATGCGGGAGGAAGACAAGCCTCGCGTTTGCGCTCGGCCCCGATAGGCTTTGTCCGCGGATTCGCGTCCGCCGTAATGCAAGAAAGGACTTGGAGAAAGCGCAGAGACTGGAGGGCATGCCACTCGGCAAGACACCAGAATTTGGTCAGGGTAAGGTTGGCCGCAGTCGATGGCCAACACGGGGACTTGGCCCGGCTCCAAGTTACCAGCTGAACAGCACCTGATTCAGCTCAGGCTATCGGAGAAAATGAGCTGAGTGACCGGAGATTCCAAATGCGAAAGACGGCTATCGTGCAAGGTATCAATTAGCAGGACGAGCACCGAAGCCGTGGCCTCGATCGGCTTCTCTTACCTGAGTGACAGAAATCGGGCAGGCGGAGCACTCCGATAGCATCAGAATACAATTGCAAACAGGTGCTCATCGACCGGAGAATCTTTCCAGCTCACAAATCAAATTTTGAGGTGGGAGTCGTGAGCTGGACGTGGTGTTTGTGCACCAAAGGTCCGATTGCCCAGCCTATGACGTGCCGCCATTCCCCTCCGATGAGGTCATGATCAGCGTTCCACTAGGAACATTCCAGATCGCAACGTATTGGCCAGGGCTACGGCCATCGACGTCGCGCACCGCGGACTCGGGGCAATCGCGCTGCGGCCAGCGACCTGATCAGAGACACACGCGACGCGCTGATTGGCAATTTTGCGAACACACCGCCATAATAGCCAGGGCTGGGAATTTCGACTGCATTCCACCAAGTTCAATGCATGCTCATTGCAGCTTCACCAATGCGCGCTGCAAGGGTCGACACAAACGTCTGCGATGCAACTGCCAAAACCTCGATCCATGGCGTTCCAGACCGTTGACTCTCTAAAGTTCATTAGCTCCAAAAACCCAACAACCCCACCCCTGATCTACGGCCCCTGAACTTCCTAATAGAGAACGTCTCCTTGCCAATTCTCACTTGCATGATAAACCCAACATAACTCAGCCGCGCCCAGGTCATAGATATTGATATAGCAGGCCGGAATGTTCCCAGCCAGGAATATAACTGAGTACCTCGGAGAATGTGTGGTGGTGACGGTGCAAATGAGGCGGAGGCCGCAGTGCAAAGGAGACGACGCCCTCCGCCAACAACCTACCTAAGGTAACTTGAAGTAGAGAAACAATTTCGACCCTTAAGATCATTCAACAACGATATCCCTCAACTCACAGCCCTCAAAGAGACGTAGCTCTTCCCCCGTTCTCTGCCGCCAAAACGACGCATCAACACCATCCGGGTTATTCTTGGCCAGCTTCGCATCAACATGAAAGATCCCCAGCCGAGTAAACCTCCCGAGCGGATCCTCGCCGCTTGAAATCTCCCTCAGCATCATACCACAGAGACCGCGCAGCCCAAGCCCAGTAAGCTCACCATATTCGAGCAGGTGAACTTCAAGCGGTTGGCCCGCAATGGAGTCTGTGGCTTCGAACTCCTTCTCGATGGCGTCCGGCATCACTTTGGTGATGAGGAAGGCATTGTCCTGTTCTTTCCTCCCGGCCGACGGTGGGTATTTTAGAAGATTTGTTCGACCGGTTGGGTCGGAGCTCCCGAACCATAAGGCCTTGCGGAGTCTACCCCGGATGGTGACCTGGCCTCGGCTGACTGCACCGAAGGCGGCCTCAGCCACGACGAGTTCTGTCTGTGCATCGAGTATTGTTAATGTTGGGTCGTTCACAGGCCTGTCGTACTTGAAATAGGCTTCGCCATTGGTCGCAGTCCAAGACCAAGAAGGGCCTTGGTATTCCGAAGGTCGGGGGCTCAACCTGGCGTGACCTGTCAACATGTGCCACATCAGTTCGCGTGACAAAGAACGCTTCCAGTGGCCCGCGAGATACTCGTCGTTCATCGCTGGGCTGATGATTTCAGCGATACCAGAGATGGCCAAGATGCGGTCCTTTGTGAAACTCAATGACCTCCTTGTGTAAGTCCCCACGAGTGTGTACCATTTGTCGCGAGGCAACGCCTCACGTTCTGATTCAATGGCTGTAACCGAATAGGTATTGAAATGCTTCTGCGTTTCATGGTGCAACTCCAACACATTCAACCGCGAGTCATTTGCGTCCTGTTGTCATTTCCAGCCATTCGTAAACCGACCGATATTGATGCTAGATGACATCAAATATGTTGACGGACAAACCCAGCGGTTTTGCAGAGATCCAAAGGTCAACATTCGTTGTGACAGATAGTATTCCTGGAAGCACCAGGCTCTGTAATCAATGGGCTCTGGATCGTGGCTCTTTTCCTGGCAACGAAGGAACGCAGAGCCAAGCAACCCTCCCGGGCATTGGAACGGCAGTCTGGCGCGTAGCTCTGCTTCTTGATTGAGATCAATGTCGCCAAGAAATCCTTCGTTTGCTCGAGTGGCTCGGGACGCCATGACGGCCATGATGGCCTGGGTGTAGATTCGAGGCATCTCGGCGATCTGAAGCGCCAGCTCCTTTTCATCGTCCTGCGCAATGCACAGTGAGTCGACCCATAGATAGAGTATTCCTAAGTCCACTGTGACCTTGACAGCATCTTGGATACTTTTCGGGAGATGGTCCCAGCGAAGGATCGGGTTCGAGACCTGCAACCGGGCTTTTGTCGTCTTGTGAGGCTGGTCGCCGCCCCAGCAGTAGCTGAGTGCGGCGTAAGGAGCTGCGTCTACCTCCTCCTGGAGTTGAACTACGTAGACTCCCTGCGTTGCTGTTGAGACCCGCAGAATACGTTTAGGCATGTATGTGAGGGCTGGTTTGCCACAATTCTGGTGCGAGGTGAGACATTCGCGCAGCCAGGATTGTGCCAGCGATACGTTCTCCGGGGACCAGACGGTCTGGCTAACAGGGCGGTTGTGAATAAAGCTGCTGGCGGGGTCTCCTATGTAAGATAGAGATGGTCAGTTGAGAGTCAACGTTCCAGGCGACTCGGATGGGAAACTTGAATGGGGAGCACTCAATTCCGGTGCTGACCTTTCAGTGTCCAGAGATCAATGTGCACTCCGCTGAGACGCGTGAAGCACCTTCCCCTCACCCCACGACTGGTACACCTGATATCCCAGAGCCAGAAAATGATCTCGTCGACCGGAACGCGATTGACGAGTGACGCGCTGTAGGTTTCGGCGCAGAGAAAGATGTCCTCATCCGCAGAACAACCATCGACCACCTTGGAACGTCTCGCCCACCGGGAGAGAAGCCAACTACAGACCTCGCAGGCCGGTGGGGCCTGTTGAATGTCTCTAAGGGTGACGTCGAAGAAGATGAGTGGTTCTTCCGGAGGCTGATCGGGTCGCCCATCCTCGAGCGGGGGTGGCTGTGTCTTGTCCAAGTCCAAAACTATGCGAGCGCAGGCGGCGCAGGAGTGATAACCCTCCGCCTCGGACATTTTTCCTGATGGCCGCTTTCTGCATACAAGGGAGTAGGATGGAGACCTGAGGGGCTGGTGGAACGGAAGCTTGAGGGGAACTAGTATCTGGGCCAGTCTGGCTGCCTAAGCAGCCCGGCCAACTTCCAATCGGAGGGCAGAATAAATGACCGCGCCTGGCTCAAACCAACTCACCGCAGGTGGTACAAAACCTGGAAAACAAAGCCATCTTGGCTAATAATCTTGTATTAGGTTGTCAATGATCACGTTAGTCGCACAACCATTGGCAACTATATACCCAACTACACCTACCAGGACATTGTAGGCTAAGGAGCACCAGAGTAATGCAAGTTCAGCCCATTGTTGCTAAGCAGCTCAACGGCGATTCTTTTTGGCACCTCGTTCTCCCTCCACTCGGTGCTCTCGCCTGGTCCCTTTGTGCCAAAGCTAGGTGCCCATACCGACAAACGCCCCCGACGTTTATCGACCACGTGCGCTGCCGCGCCCCCTTTTGTCCACAGCCAATGGCTGGCTACTCTATAGACAATCCCCGATTCCGCCCGACCGGTTCCGCACCGTCCCCGGTTGGACGACTCCCAGAGAAGGTGTGGCCCCAGCCCAATGTCGCGACAGAACGGCCTGCTCAAGGCTTCCATGTCCTTTTGAATGGCCTGTAAAGCTTGTTTACCACAATATAAATCTCGGAAATTGAACAAAGAACCGGCGGGGTTAGCCTCATTGAGCTTCAGCTTCGAATCTTTGTAGCATTTCCGCTCGACGTAGAATTCGGCGGATCGGGCAGCATGGTTCTCGGGGCTGCCGTGCCATGGGTTCGACGGCCACAGGGAGCAAGTGGCGTAGCGCACGCGCACACCCAGTGGGTTCCACATTGTGTTCGGTGTTCTGCCGCGGTTTATAGTCGCCTCGGCCCTCTCGCGCAGCTGGTCGGCGAGGAATCTCTCCATCTCCTTGGTTGTTCCGGCGTGCAGGCACTCGTCCACAATGTCCAAGCGATGCACTATGGGGTTGGGCCGTGCTGTCAGTGGCGGCAGGACCAGGACGGTGAGCTCTTCGAGCCTCTTTGGCCGATACATGGCCAGAGACCAGAGGAAACCCTTGGAAAAGGGCTTCAGGGGTCGGTTTTGCTCGACGGCGTTGGCATTGCTGTTGGCCTGAGCGTCGGCTGGGTCTTTCTGGAAGCTAATGTCATCGAGCAAGACGGCGATGCACCGAGGCGCCGAGTGCCAATTGAAGCCCGCTCCCTCTCAGAGGTAGAGGTTAGAGTCGATGGTTTGCTGCGGGAAGAATACATGCACCATGAGCTGGTCACGATCCCGGTTGGTGTAAAGACGAGGGTGGAAGGAGAGTATATAGAGCTTGAGGCCAACGCGACGCGAATCGGCACACACATGCAAGACGGGCGGGATGGCCAGCATGGGGTGCGTGATTGGGAAGAGATGCCCGACGCCGGGGAGGATTGGGATGATGCGCTCTATCTGGCAGGCCTGTTCCCAGATCATCAATCGAATCTCAGCGGGGAGCCGTGCGAAGACGGTGAACTCTCCTGTCGGGTTGTATACTGGGACCTCCATTGTTGAACTAGCGGATCACGAAGTGTATATTGATTATGGTGCAACTTGGGGGAGTTGGGAAATTGTTGGTGAACGAGAAATGGTGCCCAAGGAATCGGGTGCGGTGTGGGAGCATTTTAGGCAACCAATGCAGCCCACGCACTCAGTTTAAGGGGTTGGGGCACAGAAAGGGCATAGGGAAGGCACCAGCGAGCCTGACGGCCCAAGGCCAAGATTGAATGGGCCGCTATTGTAGCACCGTGACAACACAAGGCAATCGTACTGTGGATGGAAATCACCTGATCACATCAAGTCCTCCTTCCCCTTCTATTTCCCTAGGCCCATTAAAACAATTCAGACACCAATAACCCCTGGGCCTGTGACGGCAAAAACTCTTTGAAATCAATTTAACCCCCTGAAAAATACAAAACAACAGCTACCGAGCCCCAATGCGATCTATCTGCTCTACCCAACCACCCAGCCCCCGCGTCCTTCACCACCTAATCCTCCTCTCCGGAAAGAACTCATCAATCAACTCCAAGTAATACGGCTTCAGCTCCTCCACGCTCGGCACGTCATCACTCTTGCTATACAAATCATACGGATTAAACGCCCTCACCGCGGCCAACAACCCTTCGTCCCCATCGGCCATAAACTCCCGATACGCCCCCTCCGCATGCCACGGATAAAACGAATGGAACCTAATCATCGCCAGCCCCTCCCTCGGAATCGTGCTCTGCCCGCTCACCACCAAGTACAAATACTCATCATGCCCCCAGCTCATCATCAGATTCTCCACTCCACAACCCGCCTCGTAAATCCCCCTCTCCGTCCCATACAGCGCATGTCCACTGTCTGGATTCGCCGTAAATGTCTCTGGGAAGACGCACCGCTCGTCAAACCGGCACCCCACCGGGAACGTATCCCCCACCACATCCCACTGCCCCTGCGCGCCGTCGAAAAACACCATCAGCTTCCCCAGGTCGTGAATCAGCCCCACGAGCTGCATCCACCGGGGCTTTCCATCGCGGCGGATCGCCTCGGCGCTCTGCAGCAGGTGCTGGATCTGGCTGAGCTGCGTGTCGGGATCGGACTCGTCGATGACGCTGTTGAGTTTTTCAATGGCCTCCCAGACGGAGAGCTCGGGCCGGACACGGGATTTGGAGTGGAAGCGTTGCCGCGCCGAGAGGTTGTAGGCGACGGTTTGCTTGGCGTGTTGTTCGGTATAGAAGGCCTTGACGCGGTCGTGGGCGGAGGAGTATTGTCGGAAGGAGGAGTGGTCTTTGGTGGAGTCGAACTGGGAAGGGGTGTTGAAGGGCGAGGGGTGTGGTTGGGGCTGGGGTTCGGCTTGGAGGCGGGCTTTCTTGGAGGCGGCGAGTGCTTTGAGGATGTTGACTTGGTCGACGGCGTCGGAGATGGACTCGAGGGCTGCGCCGGGGTGGGGAGGGTCGGTGCCGTGGATGGCGGAGGGGGCCATAGTGGTTTTGGTTTGTGTTCTGTGAGGAGTACGTGGACTGCTGGTGAAAGGGGGAAGCTGATGTGGCTCGCCGGTTCAGAGAAGCAAAACAAGGCGACAGTCTATGATGGCAACACGCGGGACGTTGATGACGGCGGCACCCCGACTATATACCTCTCCAAGGTTGCAACATTCGCCACTCCACAACGAATACGAAACCAACCCCCGTGGGAGGCAAGCGTGGATGTGTGTGCGGTGTGCGTGTGTACCTATCGTGGGCTCCATTCCGACCACCCACAATCCCACCCTCACACCACACCACTGCACCTCCCTCCACCAAAGCTGCGAGAGGAGAGGAGAGTGGGAACCTCCCATCCCCTTTGACAAATAAGGGATCCCGCCCCGAATCCAATCCTCCCATCCACGCACCCACCTCAGAGCGGGCCAAGCAAAAAAAAAACAAAAAACCAAAGGGCCCATCAAAAGGGCCCATCATAAAGGCCCAAACCCTTCCCACTCCCTCCAAAAATATCCGATTATTTCCCTTCCGCTGGCGCGCTAACCGGTCCATCCCACCACTCCACCCCGCTCCTGAAGCCGGCGTAGTCCTCTCCTCCCCACTAACGTCACCACACGTCTCCCGTGACCAGCCACCTCTGCCCAACAAAACACAACCCAACCCCGGGCGCTGGAATCCCACAACCCACAACCCACCCGAACCCAGCAAGCAGGGCAACCCGATCCGCAGATGCAGGTTCCCGCTCATGTGATCGGGCAATTCTGTCCGGGGGCGGGGGGTGTGGGACCCGCTAGTTCGGGGCGGGGGCGAAAAGGGGGAATAATTCCCGGATTTTTGAGGTGGTCGGATGGGAGCCGATCGGGTGGCGGAAGCGACACCACTTTCGGATTACCTAGGTAGGTAGTCCATAGGTAGGTACCTAGTAGGTACGGAACACAGCATGGAAACAAAACGGCTGCGACGCACATGGTTGGGCTGGGGGAGCATACCGCTACTTTGTCCTCCGTGCAGTGATTCTAGCGGCGGCATCCACCACCGCACGTCTGCAAGTCGCTCAGACAAGATTACCTGGTAGGTAGCGACTCGGCCCATTTTCCCACCTACCAGAGACAGACGCCCATATTTGTCTGTGCTTGCCTCGCTTCAATGTTGCCGAACCCCGATCTCAATGCCCGCGCCCGCCCAAAACTAGGATGTGGCAGGGGGTTAAGAAGCGAAAAGAAAAATCCGGGCTTCGCTCCGGAGCGTCCGATTAGCTCAAGTTCTTTCTCGTGGTCTTCAGGCAGGCAGGTTACCGCCGCGATGCCGGCGGCAACGAGGCGAGGCAGGATTGTCCGCTAGGAATCTCTGATCAGCGGTCTGGCGGTCAGCTGGTCATCAGCAAACAAGCACGTTACTCCGTGCTTGCTGCGGCGGGTCGTCTGGTTGGAAGCGTGGTTCAACTGCCTCGATTTCAATATATCCATGCTTGCGAACTAAAAACGCCGCTTTTCAGAAATATGTTGTCATGATTGATCTCACCGCCATCAACTGGAAGGATTTGTGTTCGCCGTGACTCTAGGTGCTGATAGCCACGTCAGATTTGTCAGATGTGAATGCGGTTGAAGCTATGTAGGTACGGCTGGATATTATTGATACTTGTTTATTCGAGTTGTCAATCTGTGCCATGCATGCCTCCCGATTCTCGTATAAATTCCGCCATCGACAGCTGGCCCGACTCCTAAATCCTACGGCCCGCGCCGAAAGTGAGGTATGTTTGTGAGCCACGAACAAGAGTGCTACCGGATCATCGCTATCTGAGCCAAAACCCCGAACTGTGAATGGAAGCTGGCAATCCCACTGGAATGGAGTTACCCAAATCCGATGCCCTAGGCCGGAGCCTTCGATCTTGGAGTTGCCGAGTCGGCGGAGCTTGTATCTCCGTTACAGACTCTGAGTGTCGAGCGTCTCCAACTTCCTCCGAACAGTCCTGGTGGGTCGAGCGTGGTCCTTCTCTGTCGTGTCTAAAATGTATATCATCGCCTCGCGATCTCTATGGTCTTTGAACCAGTCACCAACTACATGAAGTCAGTATGATCTTTCGGGAACCGTCTTCGGGCGACTCACATGCAGCGATAGCCATGCAAGCTGTAAACATGCTGGGGGGTGTCCACTGATTTCCAAGTCCGATGCCACAGATCTTTCGAACGAGTGGCTGAATAGCTGCCTACATTTCGTATGAGCACTCATCTTCATACTGTAGCACAATGGACTTACGGTTAGGGTTCCCTGATCAGGGAGCCTGGGATCGCATCTCGCTAGGTACAGCTTGGCGAGGATGTGGTGCTGCCAGGCGATTACTATGCCCCACGTCAGTTCTGAAGGTGTCAGGCGGCGAGATATCGTGCTAGCCTACCGTGACAACTCTGATGATACCAAATTTCTGGGAACGCCGGGCCGGCCCCTTGGTGATAAATTTCCGTATACGATGCAGGGCAATACTGCTCCCACTGCTTGCTCTGGGTATCAAGCTCCTGCCATTTGGATGCAGGCCTATCATTTGTCTGGTCGTAGCAAAAGTTCAGAACTTTGGCGCAATGTACGACGGCCCGGTTTGCCCATGTGAAATCATCCGCGGCATCAGTCAACCGTCCTAGGGAATCAATAAGAGACTGTACCAGTGGCATTCTGACGACCTCCTTTTTGATTACGGCGACGTAAATTTCTTGTCGAAGGCCTACCCAGAATGACGCTGCACTTAGACTTCCTGGTTCGATGTTATCGGCTATTCCGACAAAGTGGGCGATGCTCAGAATGTAACCTTCGTGGTCTTTCCCCTCGTTCAGCACTGCAAGAATGACGGCTGGTTAGACACGATGCGAGCATTCATCAAATCACCACCTACCATTAATCTCCTCCCAAACTCTCATAATGATACAGGCTGCAAATATGTCCCCGTTGAATACTCTTTTCTCACGGAGAAGCGGATGAAGACAGTCCGTGCAAGCGTCTCGATGCCTCTCAACATCGACTAATTTGACCTGGCGAGTCGTATGGACGAGATGCATTGACGCTAGTGCGAGAATGGCCTTCATCAAAACCTCGCATGTACCCGCCCGTTGCGGGATGATGGTCTCGAATGATTTGTCCCGGTCACACAAGTCAAGCTGGTGTCTACTGTTAGGATCAACTGAATAGCCGTTATCATCCACTACTTACCCAGCTTGCTAGTTTCTGCACGAAGTGTCTGAAGAGCCAGGCTTCTGTTTCGCCGCGCAATGGGAGCAGTGATTCGGGCAAATAGGGATGCTGGATTCGGCCATGTAAGTTATGATGTGTCGTAGTCAAGGCGGGACACGCCACGGGGTCCTTGTCGGTGGAGATGAGGAAGTCTCGCTCCCGCTGGTCCCGCTGAATAAAACGATCTGTTGGGGACCCTCTTGGCCCGATCAGAATAGTCGGCGATGGTGCCGCCCCGGCAGACGACAAAGGGCCCCCTCGTGAGCAGGAATCTTCCGAGGCGCAGGGCGAGTCGAGACTGACATCCGCGTCACCATCGTCGGCGCCGTTGTCTTGGTATGTTCCATCGTTGGTCACCGTCCACTCCACTATTGGCCGGGGCGCGGTCAGAAGGACAAAATGCTAGAATATATGTGGCGGGTGTTGCGAGACAGGAGATGCAAAAAGGGATAACACAAACATTGTTTTGGTGTCTTGACCCACTTTTGCTTCTTACTGAAGTTCTCTGCAACATATTAGGTCAGCGGGTCGAGTTTGTTCGGCGGAACGGCGGAGACGGACTTTTGACCGCACGGATCTTCAAGCCCGTCCGCTGGCATTCACGGCCGCTGGCCGAGCACCTGCCGCATGTTGGTGTGACTCGATCGCCTGCGAGGGTCTGGTCAGCGGCAGTGCTAAGGGTCCCGGCTTCACCCTGATGGGACGTACATTTGAGATGCGCCCCCCGACAATTCTCACTACCACGACCGTTGTGTTAGCAAAGTTTGGCTAAGTGCCCTCGGCTTTCCACCAAACTCACCACCCAAAGCTGGCCAGGCCTTGGGGAGATCTTGCCGAGTTTGCGGTGCCCGAAGCCGGCATCTGAGGCCAGCAAGACGAATGCCCGGACAGCAGCTCGAGTTGCGCACACCCCTGCTAGACCGTCTCTAGCATCATCTGCTGTACGGACACAGCGGCGGGCAGTGGCGGTCAGCGTCGGGACTTGATGTTTCCAATGAAGATGTAGGTAATGTCAGAGGAAGTGCCAGAAAAGTCCGTTGAGCCAACTTGGGGACAAAATGGGCGAATGCCGCCGAGGCCGAGCCAGGGGTGACGAGACCTGAGAGGTGAGATTAAGCCCAATGAAAGGGCCAACTCCCGTTCGGTATGACCACACCTCACGCGCGCCCAGCAGTCGCGATGCGCTACTGATTAACACCGTCGGTACTAATTAGTTATCAACAGCAGTTCATGCACCCCGCAACGCAATGGCTCTTGGATGTTGAGCGATGGGACGGAAGGGAGGGGGCGGAGCGGGTGTCCGGGGTGCAGCAAATGGCGGGGCGACCGGACGGGAGAATGGCGGTGTCGGCAGTCGGCGCTGCGTCCGTCACGCTCAGTTTCGCGACGGCCTAGGAATTTACCCGACTGCGGATCCGGGAATCTGAAGTCCTGTCGGTCGCTGAGTCTGTGCTGCGGAGCTGGTGCTCTGGTGTTCGGGTGCGCATCGACAGCAGCAGCCAGTTCGCAGCAAGCAACGGAGCTTTTCGTAGGTTCAGGCTTGTCCTCTACTGGGTGAACACAGGTGGATCTCCTCATCAGCGAGCAAGTTGAACGAAGAGCTGGCAGACCGCAAGACCCGTGACTGCCCGTCATGCAGATCTGTCCGATCTGGGACTGTGGCTTGGTATTCGATTGGTTCATCCTAGCTCCCCGGACCCACCCTGGAGCTGGCTCCGCACGGTCCGGACAGTGAGCTTGCTCAGACCGTTGTCCCGAGGCATGTTGCACCTTCCCTTCCCGTCGCGATCATCGACGCTAACTGCTGTGAAATCTAGAATTCCGGATTTGCGGAAGAATTGCGTCAGGCTAGCGGGAGGATGGCCGCAGCTTATACAGCGCTACCCCGAGCTACTCACTTTTACTCACTGCTACTCTATGGCGTCGCTGATCAATGACCCGAGCGAAGAGCCGAGCGACGGTTGTCGCCGCCACCGCCGACGACCTAGGCTTCCCAGGCGACCCCACATGCCACCCCACTGCAGCTGTGGTTCCCCATACAGAGAACCCTTCGCTGGGCCCGCCGTTGGCGGTTGAAATCTTCGAGAGACTTTGAATACAAGATGATAGTACCACCGGCGCTCTTTCTTCGGCCGTCCCTTGAGTCGTCGCTTCTGTCTGTGTCCACTTGCGTCTGACCGTTCTCGTGTGTTCCGACCGTCGTCTAGTCACACCCGCTCCATCGGGACCACGGGCTATACGGCAGTAGGACCGGGACCCAGGGAAAAAAAAGGGAAAACCCGCCGTTTCGGCCACCGAGCGACCATGGCCTACAGCAATGACGCCAAGGCTGGCGGTGACATCCAGCCGGCGCACGACCCGTCCGTAGACGACCAGCTGGATCGCGATGATATCGCCCGCACTAAAACCGCGGATCGCATCATTAGCGACGCCAGGCTGGCCACGGAGAAGGAGCAGAGGATGACCCTGCTGGAGGGCGTCCGGCTGTACCCCAAGGCCATCATGTGGAGCATGCTCATCTCGACCTGCATTGTGATGGAGGGTTACGATGTTTGCTTGATCAACAACTTCTGTTGGTACCCCCCGAGCCTGTATTATCTGTGCCCAGCTGATAGGACGGGCGTGACAAAGACGCATTCTCGCAGTTCAACCGCAAGTATGGCCAGCAGCTACCCGACGGAGACTGGCAAGTCACCGCCCCTTGGCAGTCGGGGCTGAGCAATGTAAGTGCAGTATGGCGCGGACCGTCCCGCTTCCCATCTTTTGAGAAAGAACTGTAGCTGAGCCGCGATAGGGGGCAAACGTGGGTGAGCTCATCGGCCTGTTGCTCAACGGCTGGGTGTCCGAGCGCTTCGGGTACCGCTACACGATCATCGGCTGTCTGGTCCTCGTCATTGCGTGGACGTCCCTGTTCTTCACGGCGCAAAATGTCCAGACGCTCTTGGCAGCTGAGATCCTATGCGGCATTGTAAGCGCCCGTTTTTTGCATTGGTGGTGATGCAGAGGTACTAACGCGATGTGTTTGCAGCCGTGGGGCGTCTTCCAGACCCTCACCATCACGTACGCCTCGGAAGTTTGCCCGGTCGCCATGCGCGGCTACTTGACGACCTACGTCAACTTCTGCTGGGGCCTTGGACAAGAGATCGGCATCGGTGTTATCATGTCCATGCTGAAGCGTAACGATGAGTGGTCCTACAGGATCCCCTACGGCCTCCAGTGGATGTGGCCTGTTCCGCTCATCATCGGCATCTATTTCGCCCCTGAGTCCCCGTGGTGGCTTGTCCGGAAGGGCAAGCTAGAGGAGGCTAAGAAGTCTCTACAGAGGCTTACGAGCCCTGACCGGAATTCGGACTTTGATGCTGACGAGACGGTGGCCATGATGGTGCATACCAACGCCCTCGAGCAAAAGACATCTGGGGGCGCTTCTTACTTGGACTGCTTCAAGGGAACAGACCTGCGGCGCACAGAGGTAAGCGAGCCCACCGATGTTATGGTAAATTGGGGTATGACTGACTCTGCCGAAGATCGTGTGCATGGTGTGGGCCATCCAGAATCTCAGTGGCAACTCCTTCTCCAACTACTCGACGTATTTCCTGACGCAGGCTGGCTTGAACTCGACCAGCGCCTACGGCTTTGCCCTCGGCCAGTACGGAATCAACATGGTGGGAGTGTTCGGCGCCTGGTTTTTGATGAGCCGTGGAATCGGCCGCCGTTCGCTCTACCTCTACGGTCTGTGCGGCTTGTGCATCATGCTGTTCATTCTGGGCTTCCTGGGTCTGGTGCCAGACGCTCACCGACGTGAAGGCGCGATCGCCACCGGTAGCATCATGTTGGGTTGGGCACTGACCTACCAGTTGACTGTTGGGACAGTCTGCTACTCGCTTGTGAGCGAGCTCTCAACACGCAGACTGCAAATCAAGACTGTCGCTCTTGGGCGTATCCTCTAGTGAGTTCCCCCGGTCTCAGGCTTCGTTGCTCGAGGCTTTGCTGACTCTCTAATAGCATCATTGTTGGCATCTTCTGCAGTGTTGTCACCCCGTACATGCTGAACCCAGGAGCATGGAACTGGAGCAATTTTGCTGGATTTTTCTGGGTAAGCAAAGCCGCTCCCCAACAGCGCTTCTCTGGCTAACAATATTTGAAGGGTGGCATCTGCTTTCTTTGCATCACCTACACCTATTTCCGCGTACCCGAGCCGACAGGCCGCTCTTTCGCGGAAATGGATCTCCTTTTCGAACGTGATGTCAGCGCCAGGAAGTTCAAGGAGACCGAAGTGAATGTCTTCGCCGAGGACGTCAACAACGATGTTCTCGACAACTACGAGAAGCAGAAGGAAACCAAGCGGGCGAAGACAGTGTTTGTCTAACGGGCCACAGTGTCGGACCGCGTTCACGACAGTCACACATGGTGTTGCGCCGGATATCCTCGGCTTGTATATGGACTGGGGTCTCGCATTGAGGGTAACTAATGGATAGGCGGAGTGCTTGGGACACTGGCAAGTCAAGGCAAAGCATGGAGTTTGGATATGCTGGGCGAAGCATCTTATTAGTCGCTTATTCCTTAATAACCGCAGCCGTAGCGAATCGTAGTAGGAAGTACTTGTTTATAAGCCTGGGGTGGAATAGCCAGAATTCCCTTTGGTCTTTGGGTGGGTAGAACTAGGTGGTAGGGGCTTCGCACCTGCGCTCGTGACGTCGACGGCTGTTAGGTGTGGTCCCCGCATTGCGATCGGCTCGGCGGCAGCATGCTGAAGGCACAATGATGTAATGCCGGGAACCCTGTCTCCGGCTCTACCATCAAGAATCAGGCACCTCATCACAAGAATCAGAATCATCGTGAGAGGGAAATGCCTCGGTGCTCATTAACGCGCATGAGAGCTCATGTATGACACTTGAGAGCCAAAAAAGGACGGCACTTGCTGTGTCGCACGAGGGCTGGACGAAGACTCGGTTGGATGACATCGTGGTCTGCTGCTGAGGTAATGCGCACCTGCCAGCGGGAGACAGCTCACGAGCCCCACGGCGGAAAAAAAACTTTTCGGCTTTGCTGTCACAAGATAGCGTTGTAGCTGATTTGTCGCTTTGCGATCGAGACTTGCTGAGTGATTTACATGTCTCTGCGAGATCTGACGATTTCCTCAATCCAGGCAAGCCAACCACGTGTAACATAACGGCTAGTTTTGGGCGCCATTCCACGTTTTGCTGCACGATTCGTTGGCTTGACGGCCGCGCTTTCCGCCCCGCAGCTGGTGGGTGCGCTGTAAAGGCAACAAAGCAACGCCTTGGCTCATAACCCCACCATCATCAAGGGTCACTCCACCGATGCGTTTGCCTGCATCTTCCCACGAACCCCCCCCTCAAACGACCCAGCCTCCTCGTTGACAAAAACATCCATCTCTTCAAACAAGAAGACCGCATCGCCAACTTCTTCATCCGAGACAGAACCTGCATATCCGAGACACACATACGAAATGGCGACCGTCATAAACTCCAGCCCATCATCGGCTCACACGCCGCCGGGTCCTGATGCCCCGCGGCCGAGAGGTGAGCATGCTCCGCGCAGTCTCTCAGACTTCGTCTTGCCAATAGGCCGACGATAACTCGAGCAGGCGTCTATGCGACCCATTTCCCAATCACCAAGCGGCGCTGACCATCCTTTTAGGCATCCTCAAGAACTCCTACCGCGGCTCTCCCCCACCAGTGTCGCCCGTCGACGTCAGCCCCGCGCATCCCGTGCTCTACCACCGCGACTCGTCCGACTTCTCCCTCTCGCACAAGGAATCCAAGGAAATCACCATCGCAAACACGCACTACAATGCTGGCCATCGCCGCTCGTCATCGGGTGCAGGCTCGCGACCAGGCGGCTCGCGCAGGCAGAGCTCCCGCACGCCAAGCCACCAGGGCGACGAGACCGAAGAGGTCAGCCAGCGACTGAAGTGGGACGAAGCAAACCTGTACCTGACGGAGCAGGAGCGCAGCAGCACCATGAAGATCGACGAGCCGAAGACGCCTTATGCTAAGCACTACGACCCGAATGAGGATCCGTCGGATGACGAGATGGCCGAGCCGATTGATCTCGCGGATGTCGACATGGACCGCATTGATGGTGTGCCCAGCGCCAGCACCCAGAAGCGTCAGCGCCCCGGAACAGAGGACGAGATTCCCGGCCTGTCGCTTGGCGAGCCGGAGGAGGCCGTGCCGGACAATGAGTTTGGCGAGTCGACCAGGCGGCCCCGCGCGGTCCACGTCGATAGCAATGGCAGCGGCCACGACACTGACGCCGATGACTTGTCCGGTCTCAGTGCCGAAGAGCTCGAGAAGCATCGTCGTTTCGAGGAGATGCGGAAGAAGCACTACGAGATGAAGAACGTTGCCTCCTTGCTAGGCCACCCGGAGGACATTGAGGCCGAGGACGAAGAGGAAGACGATGACGCCTCGGCGGTACCCCCTGTTCCCGGACGGGTCAACGGCTCGGCATAGCCTGCATAGTCTTTGCGACTATCTTGCTCGACACAGGTGCGAAGCGCATGGAAACGAAGTCATATGTCACATGAGAATACGAGAGATTCTGCTTTGGTGGTTGGCGATTGGGCAGCTGGACGCTGGTGTGCAACTCGCAGCACTCAGATTGCTGTGAACTTTAGGGCGGGTCATGTTGTCATAACGCAGAGGGAGTTCTGGGACTGTATTCATTGGCTTCTTTCTTTTTCCCGGGTGTGTGCTGATGCCGTGGGATGGTGTTGGTGTATTGTGAACGGAGGATGGTTTCCTGTCTCCGTGTTTGTTCATCAATCTGTAGCGGACGGAATGTCGTGGGTACCGGTCTCGGAGGATCAGGTCGTTTTACGCGTGTACTCTGTCGACTCTGCCTCGCTCGGAGCTACAGGCCAGTTAGACTTAATTCAGCAAATGCATAGCGCCTTTTTCTAAATCGATACGTCTTGAATTTGCTCTGCCTTGCAGCTTGTAACACACTAATACACCAGACATCGCGCGCCGGCTTGCCGTTAATTTTTATCGTCATATAATGCACATCATCTTCCATGCTCCATGAATCTTCTACATAGCAGGGCGCAAGGAGGTCTCCGTTTGTTGCTCCCGCAAACCAAGTGCCCTCTCAAAGCAACCCCTTGCGCGCTAGCTCAACCTTCCGCGCTGCCTCTCCAGCCTTGAAGCCACCCCTAGACACGCAGAGGCGATTCCCATCGGCCAGCTCGAACTTGTCCTCGTGCGCCGGCCACTGGCAGGGGCAGTGGTGCGGGAAGTGGACGCAAGCTACGCAGTGGTAGTATTAGCTGACTGAACAAAGAACAAATACAAATACAGTCACAAAGCATGCGACATGCATGCGGACAGAGACATACCGAGTGTGTCTGGGCAGAGATAGTTGTCGCAGTGCGAGCCGAGATATCGTGCGCGGTAGCCCTCCGAGTCGCTGGGCACGTTCTGCGGCTTCTGTTGCTGCTGCTGCTGGCCGCCGAACATTTGCTCGAAGAAGCCGAACTGCGCGGAGACAGCGCCCACGAGGGCGAGGAGGAGGAGAGAGAGCATGCGCATCGTGGCGGTTGGGTGGTGGCCGTGGGGGGAGCAGTGGTCGTGTGGGTTGGGGGGTGCGATCGATGTGTTGCGATGTCGATGTGTTGGCTGGCTGTCTGCCACATCGGTCAATTGATGACTTGCTGGCCAGAATGAGGCGGGCCGGCGCACCTTGCAGGCGGCAGGTAAGGTCCCACCCAGGCTATCCTATCGTGGCGGGCTTGGCGCTTGGCAGGCCCGGCAGGGGTGACTAAGCAGAAAACTTCACCCCAATTCCCCGACGACGAATTGCTGCATTGGCTGGCAGCTGCTCCATGAAGCTGCTGTGTTGGTTGACCAGATCGACTGCACCTCCCTATTCTCGCGAGGGAAGCTAGCGATCCCGACCCAATGCAATCAATACAGCTGCGGCGGCCCCTGCAGAGGGCTGCTGTCAGCATCAGCGGATGCCAGCTGCAATTGACGCCCGCGGTGCGCACCTCGAGCCTCACAGAGCACTTCGCGCAGCTGCGGATCGACGGCGCGTCCGCGAATGTCGCTGTCCAGGGCCGCCGCTACGCCAGTGTCAAGGCCCAGGGTGCCTACAGGTTGACGAACAAGAAGACGATACCCAAGAAATTGGGCGCCAAGAAGACGGGCGGTAGGTGCTGTGGTGTCTGCTCTGCGGAAGGGCGGTTTGTCTGGTGGGAGGCGGCGAGCTGACAGTTGTGTGGCCAGACCAGTATGTAATTCCGGGAAACATTCTCTACAAGCAGCGCGGCACCGTATGGCACGCTGGCGAGAACACCATCTTGGGCCGAACCCACACCATCCACGCCGCCGTCGCGGGCTACGTCAAGTACTACCGTGATCCGTTACGCCACGCGAAGCGCCAGTACATCGGCGTCGTCTTCGACAAGAACGACACCCTCCCATATCCGCCCGGCGCCCCCCGCACGCGAAAGTTCGGCATGGTGCCCATCCCCCGCAAGGAGATCGAAGTTGTCGACGGGTCAACAGTGGGCCCCAGTGGTATCCCGCTGGTGGTGACACGGCGCGAGCAGATCGATGAGGTCGCAGTGGCGAAGGCAGAGGCGGCCAAGGCGAAGGCAGCACTCGTCAAGGTTGCAGAGCCCGCAAGCGAGACCCCACACACATTTACCGACGGCAACTCCGTCATTGCTGCCCTGTTCGAGCAGAGGATGAAGGACCGGGCGAAGCACGATGCAAAGAGACGGGAGCTCCGTGCGCAACAGGAGCAGGAACTCCGCGAGCGTATGGCCACCCGCGTGTTCCGCCTCCAGGAGAACTACAGCTACCGCGAGACAAACTGGGAGATTGGTCGTCTTGTCGGCGACGCGGGCGTGGTGCCGGGGACAGAGGGCACATCTTCGAGGAAGAGAAAGTTCCGCAACCGCAGGAGGAGAAACAACACCGTCTACTCTACCGTCAAGCAGGCGGCGCTGGACAAGGTGGACCGCCGCACAGAGTACCGGAAGTTTGTGTGGGAGGCGAGGATTCGGAGGGCGGCCGAGCGGGCCACCTACATGGCCGATCTCAAGGCAAAGCAGGCCGCAGGGGAGTCCACGGAAGCTGCTGCCAGCCCAGAAGCCAAGGCCAAGGACGATGGAAAGAAGGCCAAGGCAAAGAGCAAGAAGGTCAAGGCTTGAACGGCACCGCATTAAATCACTGGATGCCGGGATCGTGGGGCATGAGGCAGCTCGCGAGACATATCCCAGCTGACTGTCCGACCCACTGTAGAATATTGTCAAATTAAATCTGTTTCTATTCCCGTTTGATCTTGCCCTGCCGGATTCGGTATCGTCGTCATTGGCACCCGCTTGGACAGTCCGGCCTGATCGGTTTGGTATGACTTGATCCCATCTTCGACCAACTCAAGGGGCTCACTGACCGCTCAGCAGGCTTCACTCAGCACCTGACTATGGCACGTTGAGTTTTGTCCGTCCCTTTCATGTTTGGCTCTGCCGTTTTCTGCCTGCGTTGAGCACAATGCCCCCGGTAAAACCCCCTTTGTTCTTCGCACGCACTGGAATGTGCGAGGGGTAGTACCCGAGACACGCGTTTACATTCCTCAGCTTGCGCCCCCCCTGCGAGATACCTACCTTCCTACCTACCTACCTTCCACACGTTATTGACAAGCTTCAGTAAAAACCGAAACTTGTTGTCGGTTCTTATTCACCCCTATCCCTATTGTTCCTTCCCTTTCCCTTTCGTCTCCGCCCTGACCGGCACAATGGCCGCCGAAGCGGCCGGCTCAGCCCGAGATCTCCTAGCCGAGTTGAGGCCCAATGGCTCCCGTCGCAGCAGCGCTGCCGGCCCCAGCCCCGGCTCGGCGCAAGTCAACTCCCCATCGCCGCAGGGTGTGCTTGGGAAGCGGAAGGCAGATGGTCTGCCAACGGGGCATGGGCTAGTCGAGGGGAGGGACTCACTCAGGCTCCGACAGGTACAGCTACAGGGGCAGGGGGGGAGTGCCTATGAAGGGGCGAGGTTTCAGGTGTTCGCTGCGAGAGGAGGCCAGCGTGAGTTTAGCTGTGGCTCCCTTGAGCGGGTATTGCGGTTTTCTGGGAGGGCGGTATGGCTAACAGCGCACAGCTCCGTGGGGAATGGCGGGTGGGGGGCCGTGGATGTCTTCGTCGATGTCAACGGCCCCTATGCCCGGTGGTTCTGGGGGTTCAATACCTGCTGGGCTTGACGGTTCGGCCACGCCGTCGCCGGTTTATGGCGTGCCGAGTGGGACACCGCTGTCGTCGGTGTCGATATTGACCGAGAGCAGTTCGTCGCCGTCGGCGTCGTCAGGATATTCGCCGTGGGAGTCGCCCGCTTCTCGGCCGCGGGCGGATAATGAGTTGCGAAGTGTTCATGCGCAGACGGTAGGACGCGAGCTGGAGGGCTCATCTACATCCGGAAGAGGGGAAATCGTGAATGGGCAGCGGGTAATGAGACCTGTTGAGCAGCCAAGTGAAGATAACCCTCTGGAGATGTGCGGCGATCGTCCTTACAGTCGCTGGGCCGGGGATTGGAGTAGGCCACTAACCTGTCTCTATTGATGGTGAGATGCTAACTGCTTGGTTTCGTAGATGGGAAATTCATTGACGTCCCTGGAGGAGGAGCTCTGTTTCCGGAGGGATACCAGCCTCGAATCGACGACGAGTACCCCTGGATCTGTCCGATTAGAGACTGTCGGCTTATTTTCCTCCAGCCCTGGGCGCTCGGAGGACATGTCAGCGTATGTATGGCGGGCTTGGTGTGGATATCTGGGCTGATGATTGTAGGCTGGACATCGGGGATGTCTCCTGAATGACAATTTGGACGGAACGATGACTGTCATCGGAAAACGGAGAGAACACGTCGAAGCATCCGGGCGCACGCCGGCTTTGGTGGTCTCGAGGCGCCGCTTGGACCCGGCGTTGCTACCTCGTTTGGCTGAGCCGCAGCGGCCGAGCCGGAAGAAGAGGACCACGCCCCGGAACCAGAGGATCTTCCTACCCCCTGAAGAACGGAGGGGCAGTGCTGAAACCCAGAGCCAGCAGCATCGGTATATTTTAGAGCGCAGTTATGAAGACAGCGTCGAGCGAAGCAGCGACCGCGATAGAAGCGCCAGTTTCTTCAGTGAATACCACGACCGTAACGTCAATGTCGTCAGCGCCGTGTCACCACCTCGCCCACCCAGTATCAATAGCAACAGCGGGATTCACAGCAATGACACCACCGAAAACGGGGAGATAGCGTCTCGCAACGGTACCATACTCGAAATGGGGCAAGACCCTGGCCACCAGCGGCATTCCGCCAGTTCTCGCAGCGACAGCCCAGACCCTCTCGTCACCAGCGACCTGTCACCACATTTCCCTGTGTATTCCCCCAAAGTCAAAACGCCTCACAGCGGGACAGCAGCCACTATATCTAATCTTCCCACCCCCAAGAAACCCCCTGCTCCCCCTCCCGCCCCCCATCAGCCCAACCCTCAACAACAACCCCTCTCCTCCCCCTGGACACACCTCCTCCTTTACCTCCCGCACACCACGCCCTCCCCAACACACCCCCTGCTCCTCGAGCTCCTCCCCCTCCCCCGCGTTCGT
>Ga0247760_1000448_pt1 | contig 45210 bp, 51 predicted proteins | sample UWRJL171409R4_FD_179936 | JGI IMG/M metagenome (GOLD analysis project Ga0247760, IMG submission 179936) | Plant litter microbial communities from Arlington Agricultural Research Station in Wisconsin, United States - UWRJ-L171-409R-4 | ecosystem: Environmental > Terrestrial > Plant litter >...
CTAAAAAGGGGAAAAAGGACAGAGAAAAGGGAAAGGGGGGAGGGAAAAGGGGAAAGAAGACGCACTATTGGGTATGTCGTAGCCGTAACATTCGTCAAACGATACAATAACCAGCGTCTTCTCCATAAAGTACTCGTTCTCCAGCAACGGCTTGAGGAAGCCGCGGGCCCATTTGGCAGCAAAGGTAATATTTGTGTCGTGGGCGTCGTTGGTCATGTTCGGCGTGATAAACACCCACTGCGGGATCTTCTTCTCATGCAGATCGTCATAAAAGTGCTCAAAGTTCTTGATATGGCGCACGCGGCTGGCGTTGTGGGCGACGCTGTCGAACAAGATCAGCGGGTTGTGCTTGCGGACGTAATCGCTGGCACTGGTGTCCTGGTTCGAGAAGTTATTCCCCGTAAAGCCCGCGTAGGGAATGTCCTCCTGGTATTCGCCCCACGAGATGCGGCGCGTGTCGAGCAGGTCGACGACGGTGGATATGTTGGCCGGGAAGCTGACGAAGTTGTCTCCGTCCATGCCGAAGTAGTCGCCGGCAGCGGCAGCGGCGTAGTTGGGCTGTGAAGGGTGCGTGACGGCGAAGTAGTTCTCGAGCGTGATGCCCCGTTGGGCGAGCCATTGCATGTTGGCGTCGTCGGCTGCCCACTCGAAGTCGACGTTCTCGAGCCAGATCTGGACGATGCGGTCGAAGGCCTTGCCCTCGATGTTGGATGTGGGCGACTCCGGCTGGGTCGTGGCTTGCGCTGCGTAGATCGACGCCAGCGTCGGCTGGATTGTTGCGAACGGCGGTCGCGAGGTCTCATAGGCCGGGTGCTCCCTGAGCCCGGAAGAGACAGCGGCACTGGCCAGCAGCGACAGCAGCGTAGACTTCATCTTGGCAACCCCTATTCCTCCGATCTTCTGACAGACAGCCCGAGAAGAGGGTGGGGGGAAGCAAGTTCCGGGTCAACTCCGACTTATAAACCATTCCTGGGCGCCACATGTCGGTTATCACCCACCTACCTAGGCATTTAGAGCCCGGGTCAGCCAAACAATAAGGTTGTTGCGTGAATCAACTGCCCGAGGCAGCGATAAGGTAATATAGCTCAACTTAGCCGCCACCTCACGCAGTATCCCTTTCGGCCCAGTACCTTATAAGTTCTCCTCGGGCCTGGTTATCTCCCAAGAGAAAAGCGGCCGCCCCCAGAATATTCATCGCTTTCAAAAACACCCCCAGTCCCAATAGGTCAGAGCACCTTGAGAGTCCCAAACGAGATTTACTGAAAGATATTCCTTCCAAGCTTCAGATCCGCTAACGGCATTCCCAGACAGAACTGAACCCAACGTATACCGTCATGCATTATTGAGGAAAAACAAAGAAGTAGCGGGTCGCCATGGATTATTCTCACACCATCCACTTAGGCTCCTTCTCATCATAATAACTTTCGCCGTCGCTGCTGTCATCCCCAGCCTCAGTCTTCACCGTCAGATTCTTCACCCCTTTCTCATCCTTCGACACATCCGTATGTCCAGGGCCGGTTCCGTCCTCCTGCTTGCACCCCTCCATCTGGCACTTTTTCTTCCTCCCAAACCTCCCCCACTTTCCACGTATATTGAAAAGCTTGTCGCCTCTCCTGGCGTACTCGCCGCCAACCACCTTGTTGAGCGCTTCAACTTCGGAAAGAAGCTTGCAGTACGTGTCTTCGTAGTGCCCACGTACCCGTTTCAGCTGCGCCGCCTGGTTCGGAAGGTTGTACAGGTTCGCCGGTACAATGGCCAGCTTTCCAGGCATCTCCGTCTTCTCCGGGCCGGCTGTGGCAGAATTGCACACACGCTGAAGTTCGTCCTTGCGGCCACCATCGTGCAGTCGGATATGAGCCGCCAGGATAGGTGAGATACGTTGGAAGGCTGCCAGGTCGTTGCGGGCTTGCTGGCTGTCAGTAACAGTACAATGCTAAATTGGTAGGGGAGGCTCGCTACCTTTCTTTTTCAAGTCCTCCACCGCCTTGTCATTGATCGCTACGGCCGCAAGCGGTCCCTTGATGAAGCGCTTGATCTTCCGGATGATCTTCCACTTGCCTTTAGTCGGCGGCGCGCGACCAATATATTTATCAAAGAGAGCAACCAGCGTCGTCAGGGACATGTCGACATCCTCAAGCGCAGCAATGTTTCTGTCAATGACTACTTTGATTATGGCTGAGTGAATCACGTTCTCGTCGAGCTCCAGCCTGGTGAGATCGTTCATGACGTTGGATAGCGTCTCGTGTGCCTGCTTTTGTTTATAAAGCTGGTTCTCAATGCAGTCGAGAACGGCTCCTCCACCACAATGGGCATGGACGGTGTCCTGACGCTTTAGCTGAATCGAGACGAGCTGCACCTATCAGTATGATGCTTTACCCTCCAGCACAACCGGTTACTCACATTGTAAAGAACCTGCTCAATCCTCTCAGCCGGGAAGAAGATTGGCTTTGCCGGGACTGGAAGGACCCATCTTGAAACACAGTAAGCGGCCGCCCATGTATTCTCTTGTTCCTCGAGCATACCGTGACATCTTGGCGGCATAGGGATAACCGCTCTTGTGCAGCGCCCAGCATATCATTGTAGACTTCTCCAAGCATACAGCTTCCTTCAGCTTCTTGCTCTTCAAGAGTTCCGAGACCGCCGCAAACAAGGAGTCGAACTTTTCGGCGTCATCCTTGAGCTTCGCTGCATGGATGAAGGGAAGCCACTTGCGGTTTCGCGGACTGCTAAAAGAAATCTTTCAGGAACCCGTCAGCTCGGGCTCACAAAGCAGTGTCACACTCAACTCATAGATATAACGGACCTCGAGTGGGGTGAACGCCTTGTTCTCCGCTTTGTGAAGCGCAACGGGTAGCATGGTTTTGTCGGAACGGATCGTCCATGCTAGACTTCCCGGCAAGTTCTTGTTGAAAAACTTGACGAACTTCTTGACGTGGTCATTGTGTTTGGAGGGATCGGAGTAGACCCAGGCGGTGAGCTTGAAAGACAGCGACTCTTCCGCCTTACACCCCCTGATTGCGGACTCTGTTCGCATCATTTTAGAGGTCTCCAGAGGAACAGTGATCATCCGCGGCCAAATCGAACGATGGGGAGAGGAAAGGAAAAGAGAGACTGGGAAATTTTGATTTGAAGGCGCTCAAGTTCAAAAGGACCGTGTGGCTTGTTCGAGTTGCGAAAGTCAAAACAGACAAGCCACCAGGGCTTACCCGCGGAAAAGTAGGTTGAGGCACGGCAGATAACTATCGAATTCGGAAGAAAGTCGATTCCCAGTGAACTAAAGCGTTGTGAAGATCGTAATTGGAACGCAGTGGGCGGTGTGTGTCTGTTGAGGTGGCTATCGAGGTTCTGGCCTACGTTTTCGTCTCGCTCGAGGAAGGTGCGACTCAACTCGGGGAGGACAAACGGGATATATACCTGATAGGAGAGAAGAGAGGACAAATGACCTACCTGAGCTCACACAATCCGCTGGCCACGGCACGGAGCCGACTCACCTCCATCTCGTCCGTTCCGTCCGAATAATGCGTATTGTTTGCTTCACTGTCCAGCCCCGGCATCACCCTTCCATCCCAACTCTCCCAACCAACTGACTCCCTCGCACCACCCACCTACTTTCTGCCCAACAAGGCCAACGAGAAGGGTCGTCCACGGCACAGAGATGGACGCGCATGACACCACCTGATGGTGCGACCGGAGCTAGAACAAATCTCTCGAGTACAAAGTTGGTGGCGCGTGGGATGATAGATGGGATGGAGGGAATGAGAGAAAAGCAAAGCAGCGAAACAGCACGCAGGATCGCACCTCAGAAAGCCACTCACGCAAAGCACCCAGATAGGGCGGCTCCCTCGCGATAAAGTTCCTCCTATCTTCCTTCTGGACGACATCTATTAAGAACGGTGTGTGGAATGTGACAAAAACCCGTGTGTGCGTGTCTCAGAACATCCAGTCACCATCTGACATTTCTTTTCCCTTCCCTTCCATCGCCCGCCCTCCTTCTCCCCCCCATCCGCGATACAAAAACCTTCTGGGATTTCCTCACATGTTCAGCTCATGCCCACCCACCTACCTACCAGACATCCCTCCTCCCCTCCCACTCCCTCGCAGCACCACATCGGCAAAGCCTCTGATTCGGTGCATGCCACACCATACACGTCCAGCCAATACCCTTTGTCTCGTTCCAGCCAACAACGATTGCGATTTTCTTTCAGGATTCATGTGCGCAATGTGGGGAGGGGGGGAGGGCGAGCATCCAGCCTATCTGGGGGGTGTTTGCCATCTCGGACCATCCTCGAAAAACAAGGCGTGTGTGGGCAGGGACTCGGTATTCTGCCAGAGACGGGCGGGTGTTGTGCATCCCCAAAATCTGCAGACTCCGCATTCTCCGCGTCTCTGCGTCCTGCACAGTACAGACAGTTACAGCTGCAGCTTGTCACCACCTCGGTGCGAGCTGCAGCCTGCCTCCCGATCTAGAATTCCGTGGGCCGTGGCCTCGGGTAGCCGAGAGGTCGATGGCCCGACCGCCCAACGTGGGTGGGCTGGATTTGTACGACCATGGCCTATCTCTGCGGCAAAGCTGCAGCTCCGTGCGGTCTGCGCGATTCCATTGGTTGGTCTGGCCCAATACACTGGAATGGCACCAAGGAGAGATGGCCCAGCGAAAGTCCCAATCCAGCAGAATCCAGCGCTGCGAGACCAAATCAGATCTGCCGACGGAAACATATATAACGATACAAATGTGAGCTATCAATGTTGTACACAGACAATACAGCCAGCCTTCTGGTTACCCATACCCATACCGTTACCCATAAAGAAAATAAAACCTGCGCCGTAAACTCCCCAGCCAGCCCTCCCGAATAGCAATACGCTTGTTGGCGGTGATATGTGACTCCCATGCATACCAGCGGTGGAGCAGCTCGTTCCACCTATAGAGCCTTGCGTGTGCTTTGTATTGGTGTCCGCAAACGCGCCAACCGTAACAGCTTTTTCCTCAGTCCTAAACCGGGTGTCTGGTGTCTCTTAGGCGCGCTCGAGCCTGCACATACAATCGACTTCCTATCAATTGTCCCCCCTGGAGATATCTCCAGTGGGGATAAGGGAGATGACCCCACTGGGGACCGTGGTTGTACACCTTGGAATGGCGAGTTCGACTTCTATTCCTCCAAGTCCATACCGTCATTATTCCCGTTAGCACCATCCTCTTCTTCCCCAGCGGTCATGTCCAGTATCCGCGCGTATTGGACCGTCAAGCGCTGCAAGTCCCGGAATTTCCCTAAACAAAACGTGTCAGCAAACACCCCGCGCCAAGGACAAAGATAGGAAATGATGACTTACCAAGGATTAGGACCACACCTTTCAGTAGATCCTTTCGGTGCCACCCACACAGAACCTCGTCCTTGCTAAACCAACCAAAGCCCCCGTCCTTGTCATCCTTCAACACACCCCCAAGTAGACTATTCAGCAACTCTTCCACCTTCATCTTATGTCCTTCAGCACCAATCCGCTTCGCGTACATGAACAAGTAGAGCCTGAACTCTTCCTTGGACCCCAACGCCAGCGCGCCCGCAATCCGGTTCTCCAGGTGCGCGATGCTCACCGTGCTCTCAAAGCCCTCGAACCCGTCCTTAGCCAGGAGAACCTTGATCAGCCGCTGTAGCGTGTACGCCCTGCCTTTCAGCAGGAACTCGGTTGTAGTATGTCTCTCTAGGAAGGGGATCACGCCTGCTGATACGTTCGGCTTATCGTCCTTTGAAGTCGACGATGTGACCGGGCCTACCGCCGTAGCCTGTAGCGCACTGACTGACGAGTCGTTGCTGTTCCAGTACTGACTCCCTACCGCCCACCAAGACTCCGATAGCCGCTGCCATGCGTACATGCTAGACGAATAGTAGAACCCGTCGCCGCTACTCAGCGTAACGACGATGGCTCCCACGCTGTTGAGGTGAGCCGATGTAACGCCCGGTGCTGGCGTAGCACCATGGGGCGACAATGACGCCATTGCGAGCTCAAGGATGGGGCCAAGAGAGACAGGTGGATGGACGGCGGCCATCGTTCTGATATTGAACACATGACACATGCCAACCGCCGTAATGCAGAGCAACCACTCTTCTCGGCATTCGAGGATGACAGGCTGGGCTTCGAGAATCAAGGCGTTCATCAGCCTTCTTCCTGCTGGTGTCCACGTATGAATCGACCCATCCTCGCACGCCGCCGTCCAGAAGTTCTTGTTGCCCGTTACAAGAATGACGGCGCGTGGCAAGAAATCCTGCCAGAGCAGGGTGCCGCGCTTGGTGGCTAAGATACGTGACGGCTCGCGGACCTGGGCGGGATTCCTGGCTTCCAGGATGATATTCTCTGGGGTTTTGGACGCCTCCTCCAGGCTTGTATCCCCTTGTAGAACGCCCTTCTCGAGCGGTCTAAGAATGTGAGTTCTGACTTTGGGCACAGCTAGGCGGACTTGTGAGATCGATATCGCCGGATTGATCACGGCGGGTCGGAGGAAGTCCGGCGTACTAACAACGCCATTGATCGGCGCAGTCAGGGGCGCAGGCTCGAGGCCCTCAACTCCGTTAACCAAGATGGGCACGGGGCCCGTGACCGGCCGCTTGGTGGAAGGCTCATCATCTTCATCCCCCTCCGCCGTAATGGCCTTGCGCTTGTTCCCAAGCAGCATTGCTGCTATACCGCCCCTAGGCAGCCCATCAAACGGCTTCGAAAGATCTAAAATCGATTGCGGGGCATCGCTGGGCGGCGGCTTTGCTGAACTAGCTCCCACCAGCTGCGACTGCGGCAACGAGGACTGGCCGGTTCCCGAGGAGGAGACAAGTAACGGTGCCACTCTCTTCTTGCCGTCCTTCGTAATAGTAACGCGTGATTTTAAGGCCGCTATCCGCTCGGCCGTTTTGTCGGCACTCTCCTCGGTTGGGGCCGGGGTGCTTGGCTTGCTGTGTTCGGAGTCCCCATTAACCTCGCCATTCTTCGCCGCCGGCTTGACGGCCCCATTAGTGGTTGCAACTTCAGCCTTTTTATCTGGCTGGGGATCCCCCATGAGGGCACCCATCCTAGACTGAGCTCCCCGTAGCTCGCCCTCCTTGCTGTGACTCTCGAGGTGAAGTCCGTCAACGTCTTCGGCGATGCCCATCCCCTTTCGCGATCCGCCATATTTTTGGAGAGCCTTGTCATTCTCCTCCGATTTTGCAACCCATCCAAGCTCCCCTGACTCGAACTTCACAGCAACGATGCTGCCGTCGAGACTGGAAGCAAAAAGCGTCTGTCCGTCAGGGGTCCACGCGAGATCTGAAATCGACTTCGAAGCCACATCTTGAACGATGACTAGCGGTCGAGATGTGTTGGTGTTCCAAATGCTGAGGGTTTTGTCCTGTCCAGCAGAGGCAATAACCGTTACCAAGTTCGGAGCGTTTGTCCCATTGGTAGGGTTCTCGGCAGGGTTCTTCGTGTAAAACAATCGAGGCGAGAACATGCATACTTCTGTCGGACCCTCGTGTCCGATGAGATTGATCTCGCTGTCCCAGTTTTGGCGCTCAATGATAGCGACACTGCTCACGGGGCCATTCACCGCGTTGGCCGCGGCAATGTGGTTACCATCAGGCGACCAACTACATCTCCTGAAGTATGTTGTGAGCGGCGAGCTCTTAAACGGCGAGCTGATTGTCGTCTCGAGGACAAAGTTGTTGACCATATCGTGGGCGGTCGCATTCGGCTGGGGCGAAGTGAAGCGGAAGATCTTGATGGTTCGGTCGTCACTTGCCGTAGCAAAGTATTTATTTGCCGGGTCAAAAGTGATCCCCTTGACGTGACTCTGGTGAACAGCTAGTACCTTTAGCTTCTCGAAAGTATGTCCGGACCAGATGACGACCTTGGAGTCAAGTCCCACAGACACCAGAATTGAACTGTCGTAGGACCATGCAAGGTCTTGAACATCGTTGTCATGACCGACGAGGCGTTTGTGGGTCTTCCAGTTCTCGACCGGAGGGGGTTCGTTCGTGCCTGTGTTGTCAGTCAGCCAATGTCTCTGCTCGACCCTTTCCAACTCCCCATACCAAACGACGCCGTGTGTGAGGGCGGGCTACTGTCCAGCTGGTAGATACAGATAATCTTATCGTCGGCGCCGGATGCGAGGTAGCGGTTGTTCGACGAGAATCGCACCGAGTGGATCGTGCCCAGGTGGTGGCTCATGTGGCAGAGCTGCCTCGGTTTCGTATACTCCTGGTCGTTGGCATTGTAGATGGACTCGGTCGACCAGACCCGCACATGGCCATCTGCTTTGCTTCAGTATTCGACTCCCAAACACTAGGCCGTGATGGCGTACCTCCGCCAGCGGTGGCAAGTCTCTTGCCGTCGGGCGAGACATGGCAGCTGTAGACCTCGAAATCTTTTTGTTCGCCTGCAACACACGGCACCAAAGTCAGTTTCGGGCTGCCTGCTAAAGGGGAGTCGGGTCGTCGCAATGCTGCACTCACCGCTATGGCTCAGCCAGGATGGCTTGATGAGATGCATGTTGAATTGGTGGTGCCAGCGTACGTGGTGCAGTCATGTCGAGCTGGCCCTGGCTCTGTTGCGAAAGCAAGTCTTGGTGGAATCGCGATCAAGTCGCGACAATGCGACTGCCTGCCTTTCTTGCCCCCTGAGTGGACGGCGCATGGGGCGGTTTTGTGGGGACACGGTTGAGAGGCTGACCCTACCTAGGCAATTCGTAGATCGCTTGGGCCAGGCCTGATTGGCCCATCGGAACAGCTTGTCTCCGCTGGGTTCCCCCAAAATTCTAGGCCTCACAGGGCGTCAGCTCCCTTCAACATCCCTGGAGAAACACACAGGCCTCAACACCAACAGCACGCAGATGTGGGCACACAACCCTTGCATTTCGAAGAAAATCGAGATGTTTACGTGCGGATCTCTGATATTGTCGACGCAACACTGCTAAAAGGAGTGGCCTTCATTTTTACCTTGCTCGCTAGCCGGAAGCCTCACCGAAGGGACGTCACCTCATCTCATCCCAAACGTGGTTGTGTAAGCCGGTAAAGTGAGTAAGCGCTCGCCGACATGCATAGTGATAAAGACCCAATACGGACAAGAATGAAGAACCGAAGCCGATACAGTTATCTCACTTGAATTTCAAAGTATCATCATCAATACATACATAACCAAGGCTATATCTCCCCCTACCCAAAACCCGAAACAGAAAACCCCAGCGCTTTCGTTCATGTACGGTATCCAACCAAAGAGACACGAGACAGACTAAACACATTACGGATAAAACGCAAGCTCAACAAACCGAGACGCCCGGTTAGAAAACCCTAGGGCGGATTGAAATGGAATTCATCGTTGCTTCGACCGATTAGGCCGCAGCAGGAGTCTCCTTCTTCTTGGTTGTCTTCGCCTTAGTTTCCTGTGGACCAGTCAGTTCAACTCGATTGAAAGAGCGAGGGAGCAGAGATGGCAGCAGACGCGCCCGGCGAAGCGCGTGGAGGGCGCATCCCGTTCTGAGGTCGGCACAAGGTGCGCTACAGACACGTGGAACGGCGGTGAGGGCGTAGGAATATCGAGGAGTAAGCATTACCTTCTCGGGCTTCTCGACCGCCTTCTCGGTCTTCTTCTCAGCCTTATCGGCCTTCTTTTCGACCTTCTTTTCAGTCTTCTTCACCGCAGCCTTGACCTAAGGGGGGACGCGTTAGCAAAAAACCCCGACTCAGGGGTAAGGGGTGCTGGGTGGAGGGTGCCGAGGGAATTTTGCCTTGGTCGCAAGGGCTTTGGGTCGGCGCGCATACCTTCTTCACAACGCCACTCTCCTTCTTGGGCGCTGCCTTCTTCTTGGTTACGCCTGTGGGCTTCGCCGCCTTCGCGGCGGGCTTGGGTGCGGCAACCTTGGCCTTGGTGGTGCGCTTCACAGCTGGCGCCGTGTCAACAATGGGGAAAACGCGCGGCTTAGCATTGCCGGTCTGCGAGCGTGTTCCTTCGCGAGGCATCTTGGTTTTGTTGAATTAATTATCTGCGCAGACGCCTTAGCACATGGCCGACTCAGGCGCGCATTGCTGTGAAGCTGGGCGAGGCATGCGACGCGGCGGGCGCGGGAATTGCGCAATGCGCCGGCGGTCGCACGCGCAATGCGCCAGCTTTGGTCGCAGCATTCGGAGCTTGACTTACACTGGAGAGATATAGATAGAGTGAAAATCGCGCTGCAAGAGGGCGTACGATAATGTAGTATGCGATGAGCTGAGCTTCAAATTGGGTGAAAATCGAGGGTTGAAAAATTCCGGTGGATAGATGGTGCGGAGGGAGGGGGGTTGTCGTCGCGAGGCGAAACGTCGCAAGGAAAACAATGGGTGGGCGCGGCAAAAACAACGAGGTTGGGGGGTGAGCAACAAGCCTACCACACCACTCTGCACTGCTCTCCCCTTCCAATCTGGCCCTCGCTGCCGCCCATCGATAATAATAATCTCCCTCCAGCTCGAGCTCTCTGTCTGGGGGAGCTGCCAATGACCCGCTGGTTCGTTTGCCGCTGATACCGCAGATCAGAGCATCATGCACTCTAACACCTGGCGGATGATGTCCATCGATGAAACATCTGGCCAGTCCCTCACCCGGCTTTTGGGTTTAGTTGAAGAACGCCCAAGGCGCGTGGTCTGGAACATCGAGGGCGAACAGATGTGGGATTGGAAGCGTTGGGCAGGACAAGTGCAGAGCACAGAGACGAAGCTGTTCGACCTGTGCGTGTTCTCATGCTCATGCTCCATGACACCTCACCCTCAGAGGTCGCTATGATCGACCAAGACGAGCGATGAGCAATGAGCAATGAGAGGCATTATGGCGCCGAATGGTGCGAAAAGGAGTTGTGGTTGAGGCGAAATCAAGTCCGATTGTTGGATGCAGCTTCCAAAGCTTTGGCATCTGTTTGCTCCCAGCTCCGTGGTGATGGCGGGACTCAGACCCACTGAAGACGTCAGCCACAACGCACGTTGGGGCAACCCCGCATTTCGATTGCTCGACGCTTGGGAATTGAGGTTATTCAGAACAACTGTCCTGGGCCCGTTTCTTCGCACAAGCTCGATGAAGCGGCAGCTGGGAGCCAAATCCGGCTCAATTGGATATTCGAAGATAAAAACTTCCAACCCAGCCATCTAAAATGACGAACTGGAGGTGGCTTGCACTTGGCTTGCCCTACTTCCGCATGCTTTCACAGTGTATGGTTGGCGATTGTATCGAACATGTGTGTGCGAGTTTATTCGGCTGTGCGAGACGCTCGTCAATCTCAAGTCGGCATATATTGGCGCGCCGTGGTTGCCGACAACGGGGACATAAAGTGCGCCTCTTTTGCGCCGCATATAACAGCGAAACATGCTGCGAGGGGTCGCATCCCACGACCAAACCAGTGAGGGGAGCTTCCATCTTTCATCTTCCCATGTAACCCTTTCGGTGGGCGCAGTCGCGGAAGGCTAACCAGAACCTGGCGGCCGCGCGTGCGGCGTCATGAATCTTTGAGTGCCTCCAATTCGTCAATCCTGTCTCAGCGATATTCCGCAGCGTGAGTAATCTCAAAATGGGAAGATGAGTAAGGTGCCAGCAAATGTTTCGATGTATCTCAACTTGTTTGCGAAGGTGGCTGCTATGGTCAGCCTCAATCCATACGATATTCCTGCCGAATTCTCTGCCGTTGGACGATATCTACCTAGACGTATGTAGAAAGGGGTCGTAATTCATCCTTGAGGTTTTGAGAGATACAAGCCTCAATAGTCTTTCCGAGCGGCAGCTAGCAGTTGGGGATAGCGTGGGCAGCGGGGTGGCGCCAAGGACCCTGCCAGTCAGGTGTAAGACAGCGGATCCTGCAAGGCATTCGTTGGTGGGAGCCTAGAACCTTGCCCGAACTCCAGGGGACAAAACTGCCATCAGCATCACTCATTTGACATGCATACACTACACTCGAATCCTTCGGGCGACAGAAAACACCTACGTCTGGAGTGACAGCACGAACTGGACATCACAACCCGACGGTATCTCTCTCCAACGAGAAATGACATAGCGAAACCGCTCGCTTGCAGGCAATCCGCGGGAGCAACATTCGCGACGATTGGCACCGCTTCGCATTCGCGACTCCCGGCTCGCCCGCCGGCCCACCGACCATGGTGGCTCGCAACGCGTACCGGTTACTGGTGCTTGTGTCCGCCGTGGTACTACTCTATGTGCTGGCACCGGGCATCTACCATGCCGCCGACTACATCCGACAAACAAACCCCTTTTCGGGTCAAAAGTACATCGAGCAGGCATTCGAGGCCACCGAGCTGGAGCTTGCCTGCCTCCGCGGCGTGAAGCTGCCCGACCAGCCGCAGTCGCATCACGAAAAGGCCGACCCGATCCCCAATGTCGTGCACTTCATCTTCGGCCTCAAGAACCCCTTTGACAACCCAGGTGTCGGCCGATTCGACTTCCTTAGCTATCTCGCGGTCCGCAGTGCCGTCGTCTCTCTGAAGCCTGAGGCCATCTACCTGCACTACACCTACCTGTCGGAGCCGCCCTCCCCCGATGCCAGCGCCGACCCGATGACGAACCCGTGGATCCAGCGTCTCAAGCCACACATCAAGCTCATACACCATCCCCCCGGCGAGTCGCATACACACTACGCGCATCTGTCAGACACAATGCGGTTGCAGTTCCTGTTGGAAAAGGGTGGGATTTACTTGGATATCGACGCTTTTGCGCTGCGTCCTTTCAACGGGGTCCTGGCCACCCCTTCACAGCATGACGTCGTGCTCGGCGCGGAGGGCGGAAACCGCTGGGGACTATGCAATGCCATCATCGCGGCGCGCGCCAACAGCACATTTGTCGCGCGCTGGCTGGCGTCGTACGACAATATCGACTTCAGCCGCGAGTGGAACTACCACAGCGTGCTGCTGCCCAAAGAGTTAGCCGACCAGCACCCGGAAGAGGTATGCGCGCTAGCCCCGGATGCATTCTTCTGGCCGACTTGGACATGGCGACATGTCGAGTGGATGCACGAGCCATTGAACCGCGAAGCCGCCAAATACTGGAAGGGAGAAATCGACCGCCACGGCGGCAGCCTATTCGACAACCAGCTTGCCTACCACGCGTGGAGCCAGATGGCGTGGGACCGACACCTCAAGCACTTGACAGCCACGACGGTGAGGATGAAGGACACCAGGTTTAATCTCATGGTTAGACGGTTCCTCGAGGACGATCTTTAGAATGGAAGTTCCAGTAACAACCCTCTCACCACCACAGTCGTCAAGGGACAACCCACCTACGCAGCTGCTCGCAGTTCCGTCACCTCAGAGGTCTCTACGCCGACCGTCATCCTTCCAAGGGGCCCTACTACTGCTTGCGCCTCTGCTCCCATCGCCACTATTACTTCGGGCACCTTAGCTCGTGACGCTTCCGCTCCAAAGCCTCCATCGGCGGCATCTCTGCTTTCAAGGCATTCACCCTATGGTCAAGACCTCTGACGATACACCGCCGCCGCAGTGCCTCAGCCAATGCTCTAGCAGACGCGACACTGGTACCGAGCATGCTTTCGTGTTATAATTAACATTCTCCCTATGGAAGCGAGCACATGTTTATGAGATGGAGAACTCGAAGCCATGTTATATACCAAGCGTTTCTTTCTTGGGCTGCCGCAGCAGAGTTTGGGAAGGCGGATCTTTTTTTGGCTCATAGCATACGTATGTATAATGCCTGGCGTATGTAGGAGCGTACTCGGAGATTTTCTGTTATAGAAACGGAATGAGACCGTTTACATAAACATAGTAAATAATAGTAAATGACGAGATTTGTACAGACGATATACATGTTTGATGATGTAGCCCGTGTTACTTGTCTCTTCTGTCACCCGCCTTCCTGTAATCCAGAGTTGGCGTTTCAGACCGATGCATATCAAATACTGTCTACTTGTTACGAGTAAGAAGGATAAAGGGCAGCTTGGGGTCGTGAAAGGGGAATATCCTGCAGTCGTGTTCAAAACATACATATATTGCACAGCCATGTACTCTAGACATTTTCCCCCGCCTCCCAATCTAATTATGTATATATCACTCCATCATAACCTGGCAATATGGACCCTGGGAGGCAGCTCAAGTCCATTTCCGTCGGTAATTTGAGTGACAAACACCGTCGATGCGTGTAAACCAGAAACCACCCGCTCCTCGACGCGAACACGCGAATTAGACAACCGCTGGGTATCCTATAAAACAACGCCAAACGCGCCCCCCAATGCTGTGTTTCATCAAGATCGACTTCGCATTTCAAAAACGTTCACCAGTACCAGCTCAGAAACCATTGCCATGCGCTCAGACGCTTAGCCGTGTTAGGCTGCTTGAGCTTGTTGAGGCAGTACCCGCCATAGTTGCGTGTCCTTGAGCCGTCGCAATCGCATCGGCAGCCGATGCCGCCGGCCCGCTCTGGTTCAGAAACGTGATTCTCACTGAGCAGCTTCGACCCCGGGAGTTGACCCCCAGGGGCATTGGCAGGGCATTGGTAGTACCAGTCGTGGCGATAGCCGAAATCTTCGAAGTGGTGGACCTTTTCTGAGTCTAGTAACATCGCGACGGCGATGGAGTGGACGGCGGCATCACCCCACTGTTCATAAAGTCAGCAGACGCACATCTGAATCACGAAGCCAAAGGGCGCTTACCCGCTCGGTGTAAAACTTTCCGGTGCCGTCAAGGTACTTGTACATATCCTGGTAGGCCCGGCCACGGAAAAACTCAAGATTCGCAATCTCGAAGTTGCTCCAATAGTGGCACATGCTCCATTTGTCGCCATTCCTATCACGCTGGCTGAACCAGCTCAGCATGGACCGGAAAGGCCATGGGACCCACGCAGGCGCCACCATCGCCTTCCATAGTTCCGTGGTGCGGATGTCATGGTCCTCTTTCCAGTCAGACATCTCCCGGAAGAGGGTTGGGCACGTTCTCGGTTCCTCGGGGAGCGAGATGGTGAATCCGTATACCTTGTCGTGCTTGGCCATTTCGACGAACGGGTCGTAGGTGATGGCACAGTAGAAGTCAACATCTGGCTCGATTCTCCAGTACCATTTGTACTGTTGCAACGCCTTGAGGTTATAGAAGCTCCTGCGAGGTCACAAGAACGTCAGCGTCGAGCCTATACACTGGATTTCGCAGGAAGACATACCCAGAGTAAAAGCGACACATGTGATGGTACGTCTCCATGCCGGCGTATAATATACCCGCGCGGCCCTGAGCTGCAATACTCTCCTTTGTGGCGTCCACGTCCATCCACTCGGGAAACGTCCACTCGTCGCGCGGAATGACCTCAAAGCGCACCTCGCCACTCGCGGTGGCATTCATGGCGTTGATGAACTCTTCGCTCCACGGCTCGTCATTCATAAATACGATTGGGTAGTGGAACCAGCGGTTGAAGTGGCGCTCGATGCTCTGCACGGTCTTGAGTGCCTTGGCGAGCTCCTTGTTGCGCGCCAGCATGACGAGCGCGGCATTCTCGCGCGGCGCGTCCACCTTGGGCTCCTGACATGTTGTGTAGAAGGGCTCATCGAGTTCGATATCGGGTTGCCGGACCGCGTACTGGCGCCGGTGCAGGAAGACCTCGGCGGCGGCAGCGAGCGCGAGACAGACCAGGGCGAGGCGCCACCCCCTAGAGAGCCGCGGTGGTCGTCGGAACCGTTTGTGATAGCGCGGGGTACCTAATCGCGAGGAGGAGCCTCCAAAAAGGCGCCGGAGCATTGTTCGGCGGGTGAGGCCTCGCGCAGAGGCTTCGTCGACTTGTCGAGTTGCGATTGATGGCGCTCGGCAGGAATGGACCGCGGTGCGGACAGGCGTGAACGGGATCTCAACCAGGGGGGACGCTGACGACGGGCAGCCAGACAAAAAAAAGGGATGCCTTTTTCGAGAGAGGTGCGTCACAGAGCGGGATTCCAACGAGAGAGAGGGCGATTCCTTTGTGGATACATTGGGGACTGCTACCGCAAAAGACGCAAGCGGATCGGTCGGTCGTCTGTTGATGTTCGTCCACCAGGTCGGAAATGCCCACGGTGGTGGGGACTCGTGCAACTGGAACTTGTTCTTTCAGGGCGAATCAACTGGTCAGCCTAGGCCAGCCGTTTCGGGGCAGGGGGCAGAGCCTTGACTTCGGCGCATTGGGTTCAGCCACCAGGGGCTAGGCTAGGTGGCCTGTGCCGCACATCTCCCCCACTCATTCAACGGCCACTTCCTCAAACTCGCCTGCGCACCCGCATCTGCACACTGTCAGGAACACGAGGCTCTCAAGCAAGCACTTGGCCCTATCTCGGGCGGCAGAAAGGATCTTTGCCGGCACCCTACACGAATTGCTCCTTGACATAGCCACGGGAGGGGTACCATCAGTAAGTGGCATTACATATACTGAGTTCCTTGGCTACCACTTGCGACCTAGCCAAATGGATACAACAAGCTGCTCTCGTATGTCTCCCAGACAATGGTGGCGGTGACGACAACTTCTAAGGCAGGAATCTCATCCTAGACTTGGAAGCTGAATACTGCCTTGGGAGCGGCCGCCCAGGCCGCCCAGGCCGGAGAGAACCTTGAAAGCTATACGACCTTCTTCGTGCAGGAAGGTATCGGGTCGACCCGAACAGCTGGCCCTCAAAGCTGCTTGAGGGTTCACCAGGGGGCTGATACGGGCCTATCTTGGGGTATTATAGATCTGCGAGTTGGAAATCTCCAGGGCGACCTGTTCTTTGTGTTGAGCCTCCCTATCCCGATTTGGGCTGCCAATGCACCCCCCTATGTGGTGCTTCCGACCAGTCTTTTCGCTTCAGCCGCCAACAGGTAAAAGACGTCCGCCGGCGCGCCATTGGATTTCCGGACGGGAAGATGGCATGCAGGTTATCAGCTCTAAAAGTATGTCACATGTGCTTTCAGTCAACAAGTCCATTCTGGTATCTAGGCTGCTCATTCGAAAAGCACTAAGCACTATTTCCAATCAGCCAAATATGAGGTTCCGGGTCATTGAGACTAGGCGTTGGTTTCGACGATTGCAAAACCAAGCCCCCTCTGCGCCGGCCAATGTCCAAATTAAGTGTGGCGGGACATGGTCACCTGTCCTGTCAGGAATCGGTGTGCCTCTCCGGTGCACTGGTCCAAATCTCGGCCCGTCAGCCTGGCTCTATTGAAGATGGGATTCCAGCATCGACACAGGGAACCACTGCTACCACACTCTCCCATACCGCCTGTTTGTAACACACTCCATCCGAACAGTCTGGAGCTGTTCAGTTGGCCGTGCCCAATACGTCTCAGGTAAGGTCACTACACCGCCCATGGGATCGGGGTAGCTCTAAATGAGCTTCATCTGAACAAGTGCATACAAATGTCATCCGATCCTGAATCAGTGCCCACAGACATTTCGGCCCGCACCGTTCATGTTGACATGCACACCCAAATCAGCGCTGTCATAAACGGACCCTTTCTTTAAATACGATCCAAAATAACCTTAGCAGTCGCGCGTCACATCAACCACCGATTGCTCATCCGAATTCGACAAACCCACCTTGGCTCGCACTTCGGAGTCTACACGCACTCAATCAAAATATACAACACAGCGTCAGTGGTTTAGTGGTAAAATCCATCGTTGCCATCGATGGGCCCCGCGTTCGATTCGCGGCTGACGCAAAGCTTTTCTTTTTGCGATGGGTTCAAGTCTAAGTCGGGTATCCGATGAGGTGGAGATCTACTCCTCTTTTTGCGCCCATTGACAGTGTCGGCCATCGTAGAGCAGTGGTACAGCCCGAAGGAAAGAAGGCAAAAAAGGTAGGTAAACCGACAACGGGAGATTCGTATTCGCGACACGCTACGTTAACTTCCTAGAAACTCCCCTAAAAGGCACGATGCTGCTCGGCCGTTCAGACTTGACTGGGCTGCGGTGCTGACCGAAGGCGGTGCCATGTCTTCAACCTCCTGATCGGGTTTGCCTTGGGCTGCTGGCTGGTTTATATCCGACCTGGTTTCGACTGGTTGTCCGCAGGTGAAGATTCGGCGAGACGGGGAAACCGGTATCCTACGTAGAAGGAAGGTAGCAGCAGGACCGCTTACACGACAAGGGCACTTTACGAACCTCAAGCAGGTCCTCCATGCAGCCGATGATAGTGTCTGAACCGCGATCAAATCTCCTCCCGTCGAAGACACCATGCACCGGTAGGAAGAAGAAGTACTTACCTCCACCCTGTGCTCCACCCTGTGCTCCACCCTGTGCTCCACCCTGTGCTCCACCCTGTGCTCCACCATGTGCTCTCACCGTCCTCAAAGATTTGCCTGCCTCTTCCTCCTCGCCGCCCTAAGCATCTCTCTCAGCTCACCAGCCCCAGCCCCAGCTCCAGTTCCAGCCTCAGCTCCAGTCTCAGTCCCACCCCCCGGCTCCGTAGCGGTAACCTTCCTCCAAGTCTTTTCAAACTGCACCGCCTGCCCATCCGCCTTCGTCTCCGCTACATGTATCGTGGCCAGACTCGCCGCCGCCTTGCGGAAACGCACCACCCCGTCCTTGAGCGCTGTCATTGCGGCCGCGAGACGCACGATTGTGGCGGTGATGGCGGCCAGGACTTTGCTGATCTTGGTGATGCGCTTGATGGCCCGGCCGAGGGCGGTGTTGGTGGGGATTTCGATGGGGGGTTCGGTGGATGGGGGTGAGTCGGTGATGAGCACGCGGCGGGAGAGACGCCGGGAACTGGTGGTGGTTGTGGTGGAGGTTGGGGGGAGCGGGTCGGCCATTGTTGTGTTGTGAAGGGGTGTGATGTCTCGGGATAGGGCTGGGGTGATGGTTGGGGCGTGAAGGGGCATTGTGTCTCGAAGTTGGAAGAGGTGGGATATTAATAGGCAGCGGTTTTGCGTGGAAAGTTCGAGTGCTGAGGTGGAAGGGCTTTCTTTCATGGGAGCTTCTATCGAGTGGCCTGTCTACCTGACATATCTGGTTGCAAGCCTGGAACTTGGGAGTTCCTGTTGATAGATCACGGAGCTGCTCTGTAGTCAACAAGGGGACAAAGGGGGTCGTAGAAGCAATGTGTTATGTCGGAGCACATCAGATCGAATGAACTCAGGGACTTGGCAGAGTATTGTTATTCTACCTGGATGATGCGGATCCTCGTCCGTTTCAGGGGCAAGCCAAAATAGTTCGGCTGGCCCATAGACCTCGAATCCGGGTAATGCCTCGGACTGCATGATCGCCCATAATGTGCATTGTGTTAACACATTGGCAACACAGATTGTCATACTAAGAATATGTTATCGCACCAACGATTTAGCCCCTGAGCTCAAAGGAGGAGATCATTACTTTAGTCATTACCCGTCAGATCTTACAACCAACGACGTGTGTGCTGCAAGCTATTTACAAAAACAATACATGCATGGTATATGCATAATAGATACATACAATGAATGCTTGACCAGAGCGGAGTAAGTTATCCAGCAGTAGCCCCCCCCGGGCATCCTCGGCTCTCCAGAACTCTATTCCAACATACCTTATTATGGCCCCTTCACGACTCGGATTTCCTGGCATCTGCCACGGTCACGCCCTTCTCGTGCGAGACGGCCGTCGCGGGAGCGGCAGCACCAGCAGCAGCAGTCCCCTTTTCGGGATCCTCCTCCTTGTCCGACTCTCCCGTTACAGCGCCGAACTTCTTGATCTTCTTCCACGACAACCCACAAGCTACGAGGAAGCCTGCGCCCGCAAGCGCAAGAGACATGTAGTACGTATTCCGCAGCCCCTCGAGATACGCGCCGAGGACGGCATCTGTGTCCTTCTCCAGGTGCAGCTGGGCAAGGATCTGACGGACCTGCGATGCACCGCTATTGATGAAGATCTCAGCGGGCACGCCGGGGGCGTCGCGGTTGATGGCGTCGGTGAGGCCGTTCTGGAAAAGGGCCTGCGCGACGGCGATGAAGATGGCTCCGCCCATGCTCTGGAAGAACTGTACGCAGGCTGTCGCCACAGGGATCCACTCGAGCGCCATGGTGTTTTGGACCACGAGCACACCCGTCTGGAAGCCCACACCGATGCCGAGACCGGTGATGACCTGGTAGCCGAACCACTCGCGCAGTGGGCTGGTGAGCGAGAGAGTGGTGATCATGCCGCAGCCGACGGTGAAGAGAACCATGGACGGCAGGATGAAGGGGTTGTAGTAGCCCACGGCCGTGATGAGGCCGCCAGTGGCGACCGAGGTGACGACCACCGAGATCAGCAGCGGGAGGAGCTTGATGCCGGCCTGCACCGCGCTGTCGCCCTGGATGGCCTGGAAGTACAACGCTACAACAACAGTCGGTCAGTAAACAAACAATCACACCCCGTTTACTCTTATCTCACCCCAACCCAGGAAGAAGAACCAGGTAAGTACTCACAGAGGTAGTAAACCAACGGGAAGAACGCCGCGCCAAAGAAGAACGCAAACGCCATCGCGCACAACACATTCCTGTTCTTGAACAGCCTCGGCGGCAGCGTCCCCTTATCCCCCTTCCAGATCTGAATCCCGACAAAAACCGCGCCCATCGCCGCGCTGCCAACAAACAACCCAATAATCTGGCTGCTGTTCCACGCATACTCCGTCCCTCCCCACTGCAGCGCCAACAGCAGCGAGATAATCGCCGGAATCAGCATCGCCGTGCCCAGCAAATCCAACTTGAGCACCCTCCCATACCACGTCTCGCCATCAGGGTTATCGACCCTATTGATATGCAAGAACAAGAAAATCGCCACCATCGCCGCCCCCCCAATGGGCAGATTGACATAAAAGCACCACCGCCATGTAACATGGTCCGTAAACGCGCCGCCCAGCAACGGCCCCGCCACAGACGCAATCCCCCACATGGCGCCAATGAGCCCAAAGTACGCCGGCCGCTTGCGCAGTGCGATCGTATACGACAGGATCACCACCGACCCGGAGAACAACCCCGCGGTGCCCATGCCGGCGATGGCGCGCCCCACAATGAAGGCATTGCTGGTCGGCGCAAGCGCGCACACAAGCGAGCCCACCTCGAAGATGAAGATGGCGGTCAGGTACACGTACTTGACGGAGAACATGCGGTAGAGCGAGCCGTACGTGGGCTGGAGTGCCGTCGTGCTGAGGAGGTAGGCCGAGCCATACCACCCGATGTCCTTGACGGAGCCGAACTCGCCTGTGATAGCGCCAAGGGCAGGCGCGATGATAGTCTGGTCGAGCGCGACGAGGAAGACGGCTAGGCAGAGGGAGGCGATGAGGAGCCAGAGCTTGGGGCCGTGCGGGTACGACTCGTGATCCTGGTTTTGCTCGGCGGGGGTGGAGGGGGGCGGGAGTTTGGAGTTGGCTTCGGCTCCGGGTACGGTTGTTGGGGCCGGTGCCGGGGCTGATGCCGGGTGGTCCAGCACGTCGGAGTCCTTGGAGGAGGAGACACGCCTCTCCTTGTCCGTGTCGGTGAAGCCGTTGGCGGCGGCAGCCGCCTTGGTATCCACCGTCATGGTGGGGGTTGTTGTTTTTGTTTTTCTACGTGGATGAGATGAGATGAGGTTGGTTCCTTGAGGTTGATGTTTATGATCCAAAGCTCCCCCAAGTTTGAATAGCCGGGCCGAGAGCCGGCGGAGAGAAAGCTGACGAGGTCCAAATTGGGGATGATGAGATCGAAGATCAAGAGAGCAAAGATGATGCTGGCGGGAGCTCGCGCTACGCCGTCAAGCCTTTCGGGCGATGGAGTATTCGTCTGCCGATGCTGGTAAAACAACCCGCACTTGCCTCTATTGTCAAGCGGAGTGGAAAGAGAGAGCAAACGAAGGAGGTATGTAATGTATATCCAATCGAACTCTTGGTATAGTAATGATGACAATGTTGGTCGGTTGAGCGACAAAGAAAGAGAGTTGGGAATTGAAAACGAAGATGCCCTAATGCGGTTTTTGAGTCGGGGCGAATGTTCACCTTACCACAGCATCACGCAACCTGAGTTCGGACGACGAAGAAAACAAGACGGGATGAAAAAGACAGCCTTTGAATCTTGTCCCGCTGCAAAAAGATGAGATGGAGAGAGGCTTGGGATTATACGCGAAATCTCTGGGCAGCGTTCTAGTTCTAGACCCAAAACCTTCGCGCTAACTGTCTCTCTAAAGGGTCACAATGGCAACCAGCTCGGGGTCCGAGCAGCACCGCCGACGATGAACGCTACATCTTCTAACGCGGCATTTGCTCTGCGTATCACCGTCAGCTACCGCACAACTAAACTCCGAGCCTCTTCGATGCTACATATGCCCACTGCTCGGCTATAACGCCCCGTCTGATGCTTTTGATGGGAAGCTCAAACGCGCGATTGGCCCCCTTGCATCCAGATTGCAAAGACGTTCGCGCTGGGACCGCAATCGAGCCTCTCAGAGCCGCCCGATTTTCTGGGGCCCGCCTCGGTGCTCGGAGCCTTGGCATATCCGATATTACGCTGCCGTACTGCAACCATGTGTGCTTCGGCCTCCGATCTGACATTTCGTTGTTTGCTTCTTCTGGTTGACAAAAGAATCGCAACGCTATTCGCTGGCACTAACAGAAAACCGTTTTCGGTGGCTGTGGTTAGAATATTTTGTCACACACAAGCCACGCGATGCGGCTCGCGGATTCGCGTCATTGCGTATCCGTTGCACGGGACATTGTCTTGTGCGAAACATTGCGGTCGGCGGGACAATCAATCTGAAAACCCCGGTTCTCTGTTCTCTGCGCAACGACCCGGATTTTCAGCCCAAATAACCGTCGGTTGACAAGAGGACTTCATCCGTGGCACTAGCAAAACCGTATTTGCGCCGTCAAGCCTAACGGCGCCGTTCCTGGTATCCTGTGGTATCCCTGACGTATCAAACATTACAAAATCATCGCTTCCATCCAACGCCGACAAACACTGTACCGGCTGTGGCTTTTCTCGAGCTGCCATCATTTCCGATTCCTGGTCTTCTTCTGCGTCTGTGTTGTGTCTTCCTCCACCTCGTCCTCTCCCTTCTTAAGGTCTTCCGTCAGGCCCCATTCCTCCTTATCGTACCAATCCTCACCGTCCGACATGTCACGGTTGGGCCCGCAGTGAGCCTCCGCCTTGGACCATTGCCAAACTGTTCGCCGGTAACGGTCTGCCTTGAGTAACCCCTCGTACAGCTTTTTGGTCCCGCGACAGACTTCCTCCTGCTTCTGCACGTAGAGTTGCAGCAGTCGCCGGAGATCTTCTGCTTCATTCTCGGGAAGCGCCAGATCGCGATCTGGATGTGCAGAGCGCGGTGCCAGGAAAAATGGGTGGATGAAAAGATCATCTTGCGATTCTGTACCGGCTGAGACTGCCCTGCTACCGCCATTCTGGGTCCCCGGCTCCGGCACCCTCTCAGGGTCTCTTGCTTCCGCCATATCGATATCTCCGCCGGCACTACCTTCGGTCTTGGTCGGGTTGCCGTCTCTCTGAGTTTCGCCGTTCATTTCCGCACTGTCTCCTGGTTCTGATCGTGTATTGCCGTTGACTTGGTTGGTCTTGGCCGTGCCTTTGACAGCACTGGCGGCATTCTCCATCTCGCCATTGGTGTCTGCCCGCGTTTCTGGCTGTCGCTGTCCGTCGACCGTCTCCTTGTCTTTGCCTTTGCCATCCTCCGTCCCCTGGGGGCCATCACCCTGAGTCGGGTCGTGAGAGCCACCATCCCCATTCTCTTTTCCCGTGTCTCGTGGTGGATTGGTCTCGTTCGCGTCTGCTGTTGTCGTCGGGGGTTTGGTGGGTCGCCTAATGAAGCTCGCGGTGTCGGTGAAGAGATCGAGGTCGTTTGGTTCTATCATCGTCCCACAAGGCACCCAGGTATTGTCGCCAATTAGTTTTGTGAGCATAGGCTTAACTTTCCACAGCGCAGCGCTCTCCTTTTGCATGAGGCTGCAACACTGCTTCACCAGCTCCGATAAGGCCTTCGAGGTGAACGGTCGTGAGAGTGTGGGATGGGTGGGGAGGTCGGTTACGGCAGTCAATGGAGCCAAAAGATCTGCTTCTGGTCAGCGGTGGCTCGTCGCAGCCCGGAAGGGCGAGGGACAAAAGGATACTCGCGTTCGAGGTGAATTGAGGCGTAAGGATTCTCGTCTTCAGCGGCAGCGATCGCCTCCTGGACGCGCTCTTCGTTGTCATCGCTGTCCAGCTCATAGCCTTCGTCGTCAATCAACGGCGGGTTCTCGTTGATAATTGCGCGCCGGTACCCAGCATGTTCGGCAACCTAGTGTCGCTTGTCAGCCCAGGTGTGGTTTCCGAGCAGGCACCGAGTGCCCGCAGCCGTCACGCACCTCTTTGTAGGCGGCAGGGCCAGTTGACGGCACAAGACGGCCTTGCTTGACAAATCGAGCCCTTTTCTTGAGCTTGTAGCCGCGGTTTGTGTTGTGCTCGATCGAGGAGTCGGAGTCGGATTCTGTCGCAATTGCCCGGTGTTAGCTTGCGATCGGAAAACCAGACGTGTTTCGTGGCGTTCTAGGCCAAATGTATCTCACCGTATGGTTTCCGCTTGAGGGCCTTCTTGATCGCGACAACAGTCTCCGCGATCAAGGCCTGTTGCTGGGTTGACATCTTGGCAGGCGGTTGGGGAGAATTCGCGGGAGGTTGGTGGCCGCGAAGCGCTGCAACCAGCCGTAGGTTTCAGGTGAAAGCAAGCAGGGCACTTTGGACGATTTTGAAGTGTTCGGTAGCCCTAGAAGTCGGTGTGATCAAAGTGACAGGCCGTATAAACCCATTGGACGATAGCTGTGAGAGAGCGTAGGTGGGTGGATTCGGGGACTTCCAGCGAGGGATTGCGCAACTTGGAGAGCCAGACCAGAGCGAAGGCGGGCAGTGGCGGCATAAACCTGGGGGTCAACTCCCAAGACGCCGCACCTGCTTCCAGTGGAGCTCGGGCCTTGTGGCTTCCCAAAAAGGCCGCCTCTCTTCTCCGTGCGAAAATGCCTTAATGGAAGTCTCACACAGTCCTCTGCCAGCTGGGTTTACCACATTATGGGGCCTTGGCCTTGACTGCCGTGACTTCATCGTGTAAGGCCTTTTCAGAACGTAGGGAGGTCTTTTCACCATACAGCAAGCCCTTTTCAAATGCAGGTAAACCTTTTCCCGCAGAATGGGAGATGGCCTACCATTCCCAAAAACATGGCGGTCTTAACATGGAGTAGTAAGAAGGCATCTTTCGCACTGGCTAAGGAGACCCTTTCTTTTGGCCTAAGTCTTCGTCCGGGACAGAATCACCGCTGCCCGTTGTCACTGTAAAGTTTTTTGATAAGCACGACTGCCGATCCCGCAGCACCACCTCACAACAAATCCGCAGTGACCCGGTTGCCTGGTATCAAACTCTACCAGAGGTCTTCTTTTCCGCACCGCAGATCCTGTAAATCAGAAACTACAACGCGTGAAGAACTGGGAAAAAAAGTAAATATCTTCGCTGGCATGACCATGCGGGATATTCCAATGCCCCTTCCTCTTGACTCCTAATCGCTGGGAGATCCAATGGTAGTGTCGACCAAGACAAAAGCCCGGTGATTCATCGGACTGCCCGAGACCCCACACGAGCTTAACCCCTCATTGCCGCCGCGGTCTGTCGTCAATTGATTCCTCTTCTTCCTCCTTCTCAGCTCTTTCTTCAAACCGCGAGCAACACTATCCACTATCAGAAACATCCCAAGTAGCCATTATCTACAGCCTCAGTTCACCATGCCTGGTCTCATCGAGAAGTTGGGCTTGAAGCCCGGTGTCATCTACGGCGATGACGTTCTCAACGTATGCCCCTCCATCGGAGCGAAATTGTGTTTTCGCGGTTAACTAATGCCCCTCCGCCAAACAGCTCTTCAAGTACGCTCGCGAGGTTGGATTCGCCCTCCCCGCCATCAATGTCACGTCATCCTCGACTGTCATCGCCGCCCTAGAAGCTGCCCGGGATGCTCGTGCCCCGATCATTCTCCAGGTGTCTAATGGCGGCGCTGCCTTCTTTGCCGGCAAGGGCATCTCCAACGACGGCCAGAAGGCTTCCATCGCTGGCTCTATCGCCGCCGCACACTTCATCCGGTCCATTGCCCCGGTCTACGGCGTCCCCGTCGTCCTGCACACCGACCACTGTGCCAAGAAGCTCCTTCCGTGGCTCGACGGTATGATGGATGCCGATGAAGCGTTCTTCAAGGCAAACGGTATTCCCTTGTTCAGCAGTCACATGATCGATCTTTCGGAGGATCCTGTGGACTACAACATTCAGACCACTGCCAAGTACCTGGCACGTGCTGCCCCCTGGAAGCAGTGGCTTGAGATGGAGATCGGTATCACTGGTGGCGAGGAGGATGTGAGTGCCCAACCCAAGCTATCTTTCTTACTCTTTCAAGAGTTGAAAGCGCAGTGCTGCTCTCGAAACAATCAGCTAACTTTACCATAGGGTGTCAACAACGAGGACGTCGACAACAACTCCCTCTACACCCAGCCCGAGGATATCTGGAACATTTACGAGACCCTCAGCCCCATCTCGCCTTACTTTAGTATCGCAGCTGGATTCGGCAATGTTCACGGTGTCTACCAGCCTGGAAACGTCAAGCTCCAGCCTGACCTTCTGGCAAAGCACCAGGCGTTTGTCTCCGCCAAGCTCAAGGGCGAGGATTCGAAGCCCGTCTTCTTTGTGTTCCACGGTGGATCTGGCTCGAGCGTTGACGACTTCCGTACCGCCATCGGACACGGTGTCGTCAAGGTCAACCTTGACACTGGTAAGAATTTTCTTCGGCATCCGATATTTCTCAAGCTAATTCGATTTTAGACCTGCAGTGGGCATACCTTTCCGGCCACCGCGACTACATCACCAAGAACCTCGAGTACCTGAAGACCCAAGTTGGCAACCCCGATGGACCCGGAAAGCCGTACGTACTTGCTCGGCTAAGCCCTACGAATGTCCTCAGCACTAACAATTTGCAGGAACAAGAAGTACTACGACCCCAGAGTCTGGGTCAGAGAGGGCGAGAAGACGATGAAGACGAGAGTGATTCAGGCGCTCGAGGACTTCAAGGCGACTGGTTCCCTTTGAGACAGCATACCCGCTGTCACGGTCTCTCTTTCCGAACACCTAATGAAGTCATGTGCTTGATAGAGTATGGAACTATTGCTAGGGCCATAAATTCAGTTTCTCGGAACCAACTGCGGTGTTGACTACCTTCACGTTATGTGCATTGCTTGCCAGCCCTCTTGACAAATGCATCTTTTTGAATCATGTATGACCGAGGCAATTCTGACACTTGCTCTTATTTATCCTCATGGGCACGGCAATTCGTTGATTTGATCATAAGAGAACTCACTCGATTCACCACATCGCCCCTGCTACAAGGCCTGTACTGGATCATGGTCATTTTGATCCGGGATTGGGAACTCTGAAGGTGGTATGGCATATCAACTTGCAGGCTGGATACCGGAATTCGTCTGCTGGTTACATTCCTGGGAGGAAAACTGAAGCATACTCTGATTGGGAGCGATTCAGGTTGACATGGTTGTTAAGGCACAGAGGCAAAGAATGATGACATGTTCCAGGGATCCAAATGAGACTGCGGGTTATTACAGGACGTGAGACTTGAAGAGAGGATACAGCTTTTGTTCATTTATGTGGCTCCCGGGGGAAGGTCTTCCAGTCAGGGGTTACCCCTGAAAGGAAAAAAGCTACAAAGGAAAAAGACTCCGATATTGCTTCACCGATGACATGACCCCCTGTATGAGAAGTGAGAAATACAACACTTCACTGTGTGTCGTTAGTAAAAAACTCCTTATAAGGAGAGACAGCAGCTGCCATCACCGACTTGCCATCCCATATTATCATCTCATGTTTGCACCCTGAGAGTCAACATATTTTTGAGATGTGTCACTCTGACCGGAGGGGCATTGAGAGGTGTGATCAATGCCATTTCTTGTCTACTATCTGAGTTTCAACTGTCCTTGGATGTTGTGGTGTTGGTGAAGTTGTTCATGATATGATATCTTGCGAGTCCCTGACGGGTTGGTGTTTGCCCCCTAATGAACAATATAAAGGGTTGGGGCTGAAGAACGGATGAATGGAGGGGAACAGGAAGGTCCAGGTGAGCGGGGGTGGGCAAGAAATAAGGTTCATTGGGCTGAAAAGGTTGGATGAGGTAAAAAGAAAAAGAAAAAATATGGTATAAATACAGAAAGTGAACAAAAAGCCCCAAAAAGAAGAACTCAATAAATTCTAAGCCACCCGACGTGGGACTTGAACCCACAGCCTTTAGATTAGAAGTCTAACGCGCTACCGTTGCGCCAGCCGGGCTGCTGCTGGTTTGTTGAAGGCAGGGGCCGTAATACTACCCTACGGATGTGAAAGCGGGTGGCTGGGGCTTTGTGATTGCACAGACCTCTCCTTGCGGAGCCAGTGGGGTGTACTGTCACGTGACCACGTGACTACGTGTGAATTAAGTGTTACTTGTCTAAATATCAAAATGTTTCTCCCTTGGAAGAAGTAAATTATATTGAATTTCGAAACATCACACGCGTGCTACACGACCGATATATGATACCACACGCTCTGCTTTCCATCTACCTATTCTAGGCTCTGGGCGAAGCCCAGAGCCCCTCTCCTGTATCAACAGTGTCCCACTTTCCCCCATCCTACTAACATCTATATTAACTGCACTTATATTTCTCGTGTCAACCAGGACCCGTCGATTTCTTATCACCACCCCTCTCATTCTCCTATTCTCAGAGTCTCTAGAATAGGGTTTTGTTTGCCCAGGGACTTGGTAAAGTTTTGCTGAGAAAAAGGAGGCAGGGAATCGGAAAGGGGGAAAAGGGGCAAAACATCACAACGTGACTCCACCACCACTAACATGGCACCTGCAGTTCCAGGCTTCCAGCAACACAAACCACTGCACATGTCCACACCCCAAAGACCAAACCGTCACCTACTTTGTTGTGACATGAAGAAAGAGAAAAGGAAAGTAGAAAACCTGATGAGACTTGAACCAGCCCTGTGGTTTGAGATTCGCTCCTAAGATTCGCTCCTGGCGTGTGATCGCATTCTGGAGGCATAGAGCATCCTGGCTCAGTTAAAGTCCACACATAGGTAGACTTGCAGCTCTTTCCTCAGCGCCATTGATGGGTGCAAACAGGGCTGATCAGTTTCTGTGCAAAGATAAAAGGAAGGATGGCTTCTACGCCGTTCCTCAAGCAGACTTGAGGCCAGGCCTTGAAGCCGGCTAGGCATCACCATAAGTTGCGCATGTCAGGCCCCAACGCCAACCACGTCTGTAACTAAACTAAATGAAAAGAAGAAATCCGGCAGGCACCTGAAGCCTTAACATAATGCCCCAGCCACCCGCTTTCACATCCGTAGGGTAGTATTACGGCCCCTGCCTTCAACAAACCAGCAGCAGCCCGGCTGGCGCAACGGTAGCGCGTTAGACTTCCCAGATGAGTAATACCTAACATAAGGTATCAGGAAGGCAAAACCTCTGAGCAACAAAGCGCAAAACCTCAAATGCAATGAATATAGGAAAGGTGACATAGGGCGGCGGTGGAGAGTAGTATCGGGGAGCCAGTCAGCATAATAATAGGTAACTATTGGCAGATGTTCTAGGTGGTATGGAAGAAGTCGTGGATATGGTTATTTAGGGGTAGACCCCTATAATTCACAGCAAAAGAAGAGGTCCTCACTTTGCACTGTAGCTAACTGCAAACCCCATACATATCCCTAACCCCGATGTACGGTCGCAACCACGTAATTATCATTCCCAGTACTCCGTACGCCCTCGTTGATGGTTTGGTAACAGCTTCTAAGGCACTTAAAAGACCACCCGTAACCTAGGTAGGTAGGCACTAGCACTGCAGAGAAGGGTAGTAGGGAGTAATTCTGGCTAATCACGTGCAGGGGCTGAATTAGTAGAGTAGTTGTATGTGGTTAATTGTAGCCATTATAGAAACCGCGGATTTGCGTTATTCTCGCTCTGTGGGCTTACAGTGCATTTATATGGTGGCAGGCAGTTTTGCTGTGGGCGAATGACTTGGATCGTGGTTGCAACTATGCATTGGGGGTTAGGGTTATGTATGGGGTTTGCAGTGGATTACGGTGCAAAGTGATACAGGCTACGGTGCGGCGTGAGGACCTCCAAAAGAAAGACCGCACAATATCGGAAGGCACGATCTGGAAACTCCACATATTTGGCCTGGCAACCCTTATTTAAGTCGGCGTCTGGTAATTGGTAGAGGAATAGCCTGCTTGATGTAGCCACCTGCTTAAAAAGCGTAAACCGGTCCATAGTCGACTGCAATACTTCCCCTCTGTTGCTCGGTGGCGTTTGGGATTCTTGGCTTTGGACCTCTTCCATAGCCCTTTCATAGGCTGCACCGATGTAGCCTCTGTGTTTAGTTGCTATTTTCTTGTCCTGCCAGTTGGGATTCTTCTGGTACTTGATGCGCCTTCCCCTCAATACAGACAGCGATGACAACGATGACGCCAGGCCTCGATCCGCTACCTCTCGAAGGAAGCATCGCAAGTCATCCAACGAGGCCACCACATTGCCGTCGTACCTCACATATTATTCGCCGTTCGCGGACGAGTTCAGGCGTCTGAAGAGGGCGGCAATGTCAGTGTATCTCCGCAATCTAGAGGGGGTTTCCCATCTCTTTTTCACCTGGAAGCTAACTAAATCAAGGGTGACGCATAGCAAACCACACATAGGTGGCCAAGGTCCCGATCGTGATGAAGGATCTCCGCAAGAAGTACCAGGAAGATTTCGCTAATTAGGAGGTGCCTAAGCGACGAAGACTTCTCAAGAAAATATACCAGGACGTCCAGTGGCAACTGCGATCACCCTCTTGCAACCTCTCAGGTGCGAGACCCGGTTGTATTTGAGTTCGAAGCTCTGTCCAGTGTACTTACGGCATCACCCTCCGCCGTCGCCGCCCGCCCTCCGCGGCCGCCACCTCGGCACCCGCGGCCGCCTTCTTGGTGGCCTTCTTCCTGGCCTTTTTCTCAGCCTTCCGCTTCCGAAGATATACGTTAACAGGTAATACATGGATCCTACCAGACGGAACGTATCACGAACGCTAATTTGGTTGGGCCCATACCCTGTCAGATGTTAGCAGAGCTGGCTCAACCAAAGGCACTGTAAATAGCTTCGTCCCTACATAACGGCGCCCGCCGCGTCCTCCACGTCTACTACTGCCCGCCACCAACCCTAGAATTTCAGACATATGTGTCTTCCTATATGTGATTAGCCCTCTGACATCAGACAGATCGAGGACAACATACTGCCGCTGTGATGAGCTGTCAGCTTAAGTAGATGACAGCAGAAGGATAAGGATAAGTTACGAAGAGAACGATGGCCAAAGCATCTGGGTGAGGCTAACACATACCTACCAGGTGTTCTTCCTATCTGAATATCTGTCTTATTGTTAGAGCTTGCCGTATTATATTGCTCAAGAGGACTCGCATCACTCCTTTAAGGCCTCCTTACATGAAAGAGAGGCCTATCGAGATGTAACCGAGGCCTTTAACAATGCAAACAAGGCATATTATAATGTACGAAAAGGCTCACATAATGCACCCAAGGCCCCTCACAAAGTATGCAACTCATTTCCGTGTCATTCTGAGGTCTCGCAGGTCGAGTACATACCGTACATGGATCTAGTCAATACCTCATCTCACCGAGAAGAGGGGTCCTATCTTTTGACTTCAGCCTTCATTACAGTTCACAAATGCATTCTCATTTCACAACGGCAGCTATGAACTATGCTTTAAACGGCTATCGATTATACTCACAGCCCTCTCCTACTTGTCCAGGGCAACGTACACAAGAGCGATACCCATGACCGGTTCTTGATGGCCGCTCATTGACATTGGCGCGTACCTCGTAAGGTTGTAGTTGGCCTTGACATGCCACTTGTCGCCAATCTCAACCCGCCCTGGCTTGAAGCAAGAGCTAATAGATGAGACATGAGGGATGTCCTCATGGCGCCGCTCTATCGGGCTAATGCCATGCCCGTCATGATGTCCTCCACCTCCACCACCACCGCCGCTGCTGCCGTGATCCGAGTGGTCCCCTTGAGAAACATACCCGGGCTTCTCACCGTACCTGGCCTTCCCTATACAAGCAGTAGCACCATTTCTGACAACCAGCTGATCGTCTCCACCATCATGCATATGGTTTATCACCTGCAGCACATCGCCTGAGAGCTGAGCTGTCCAAGGGGGGTTCATCTCGAGACTGAACGCCTTCGCGCCTTCGGGAACGGGGACTTCACCGCCGCGCTCCAGGCAGGGTCCATCAACATCCAACCACACAAGCGTGGCGCGCTTGAAGTCAGCTGGGATAGAGGGAATGAACTCCCAGTCAATGGTGACCACAGCATCACGGTCGGCACCCTCGTTCATCATTTCGGCGGCCATGAAAAACTGGGCCTGTTCTTTTTCGATCGGATAGCCGGCCTTGACGGTTCTGTGGAAAGCGTTAGTCCCAAGCCGAGCGCATGAGGTCAAGGGGGCGTGAACTAACCCATTGATCGAGATGCTCACAACAGTTCTTTCATTCCCGCTTGCGAAAACGGCTGCCTGGGCGCCTGGGCAGGTTGCTGAGGAAGTTTTGTTGTTGAAGACTACGGCATGGTGGAGGTACATGCCTGTGTTTGCGTTGGCGTATTTGCCGTCGGTGTACTCGAGATTGGCAACAGCCTCGGTTATCATGCAATCTGTGCATGGTGGCGAGATCTGGAAGACGTAGTTGCCCATCTCATGGCTTGTTCCCACCGTGGGCACGTGGAACGGGCCATATTTGATATGGAGGCGCTGTGACTTGAGTTCGGGGAAGAACTTGGCTTGGGCGGTCTCAACGCGGACGCATGAAGAATCTGTGGTTTAAGTTGGCTATCAGGTGGCTCTATTGAGATGATGATGGCGGTGTGTATCTACCTTTTGCACATGCCGGCTGGGCGGCGAGACTGCCGACCCCAAGTGAGAGGAGTCCTACAACGGACTGCAGAGAGCGTGACTTCATTTTGAGGTTATATTTTGAAGTTGGTGCTTCTCAGTCCCTCGGGGAACCCCTTTGCGTAGACCTCAAGCACTCTTGTACTTCCACGATTTTGCGCCCAATAATTGCCGCAAGGACCGGAAACGGAGCACGGAGGGCTTTAGTAGCCCGTCGGGCTGTCTGGTATGACTGCTCGTTGTCCCGGGTACGGGAGGGCCGGGCTATGGCGCCGGGTGAATGCCAGATGATGATTGCGCCTGTATATCGGGCTTATCCTTTATATGGCCAGCAGTGGCCACCTCCAATATCCTGGACTCAAAGCCCGGGACGTGCAATATAGTGATACCGGCGTCCTGGAGCATCTGTTTGCCCGTGTTCTGGCTGACGAATGTCTCGGGCTCCGAAACGCCAACGTACACATCGCGGATAGAACCGGCCAGGCGACGTACCCTCTCGGCACACGGCAAGTTCCCGCTCAACCTCTTGGAGCACGGCTCGACGGTCGTGTACAGCGCCAAATGGGAGGGCAGAACTCGCACAAGGTCCTCCTCGATAACACCATGCTGCTGGGCGAGCTTCATGAGACAGCATTGCTCGGCGTGCGTGTTTCCCGGGAGCTCCAGTGTGTACCCGGTGGCGAGGATGGCATTGGAATCCAGGTCCACGAGCACAGCGCCCACTCGGTAGTTTGTGGGCTTTGGCGGGGACTTTTGCGCGAGGTCGAGAGCGAGCTGCATATACGACCTGTGGTCGCCCGGTTGGATAGAAGCCATGATGACTACGCTGCAAATTAAGTATGGAAATGTGACAAATTAAAGTTGTTGGAAGGTTTTAGAGTGGTTGAGAATAACATGGAGGGGTCGCACAGCTGTTCTTTGGTGGGAAAGGGGCCCTGCACTGCGCCACGACCCCGCGCGCCCGATCATCCCGGCTGGCCGGGTCCTGTCCCTGGGAAAGGGCGTCTTGCTCCCGAACATCACATTGAACAAAACTTGCATCTGAACAGCGTATTTTTCATCGTATTTGTTGTTAATTTTGACAGGATAGGGGTCTGTAATCTGCATAAATAATACACTTTTTTAGAATGCGGCAGACAAGAGGAATACTGGATTGGAGTGAAACTCATGTGAAGTTAGGTCCTGGAGACTCAACTGCCTGGGGGCGCCTTCTGTAATTTTGAAGCTCGGCTCCACGGCCGCTAACTGCCGCCCCACTTCCGCCTGGCCTGTGCAGCAAGCGGAACACTTCCGACCAACGTCGTTAGTGCCCGGTATTCGAACAGGGGCAGCGCATCGCGTCAAGATCCATCAACGATCTGCAGCCGCAGAGCGTCCAGCGCGCGCAACTATCCACACACGCTAAGGATTTCAAGATGGCTTCCTATGACGAAGTCGCTGATGACGAGCCCCCCCAAATCGACCCGTATGAGGTTCTTGGGCTCGGCCGTGAGGCGACCGCCGACCAGGTCAAGTCTGCCTACCGCAAAGCCGCCCTGAGGACACACCCAGGTAAGCAAGACCGCGCATTTTGGCACGCTCAGGATCGCTGCTGACAATACTCTCCTATCTTTCAGACAAGGTGGCAGATGACAAGAAGGACGAGGCAAAATTGCAATTTCAGGAAGTCGCATTCGCGTACGCTGTGCTGTCGGATCCGGCGCGTCGCAAGCGTTATGACGAGACCGGTTCAGCCTCCGAGGCCATCGTCGACTCAGACGGCTTCAGCTGGAGCGAGTACTACCGAGCGCAATTCCAGGATGCAGTCTCTGGCGATGCTATTAAGAAGTTCGCAGCCAAGTACAAGGGATCTGAGGAAGAGAAGGACGACATTCTCGTTGCCTACGAGAAGTTCAAGGGCAACATGGACGGGGTGTACGAGACTGTGATGCTCAGCGACGTTCTGGAGGATGACGAGAGGATCCGCAAGATCATTGACGATGCTATCGAGAGCGGCGACGTCGAGCCCTTCACCAAGTACACCAAGGAGACTAAGAAGTCGAAGAACGCCCGCATCAAGGCCGCCAAGAGCGAGGGCAAGGAAGCCGAAAAGCTAGCCAAGGAGCTTAGTGTGCACGATAAACTTTTCGGAAAGAATGGCAAGAAGAGCCAGAAGGACTCAGAGGCCAGCCTAGCGGCCTTGATACAACAGAATCAAGCACGGCGCCAAGGGCAGGGCATGTCACTGGATATGCTGGCCGAGAAGTACGCCCCAAAGTCCTCAAAGAGCAAGAAGCGGGCCGCCAAAGAGGTCGAGCCAGATATCTCTGACGGAGAATTCGAGGCAATTCAAGCCAAAATGCAGGCGAAGGTGAAGAAGTCGAAGCGTTAAATTGACGACACTTTAGTATGAAAGGGACCACAGGAGCAGGCAGGCATACGGCTAAGGAACATAGTCTCAAATAGGCGGCGTGACAAAGGATATGGGTTGGTGATTTATTTGATAGCATGGGCGTTGGTTTGGAGCACTGGATGGGATGGGATGCGATATCACGCAGCCAGGGATTCTAGAATACGTCAATGAGTCAAGCAGGCCATGCCTCGATTTTCGGGGCATCTGAGTCAACTACGGATGTCCGTTCCGCACTTATGGCATTTTCAAGTCTTTCAAGTGGTACGCTAGAAGATGTAAAACCCCTGGTTCTTGTTCTCATGTTGGTGCAATCAAACCTTGTCGCGATTCAAGGACCAACCAGTTGATTGCTGGTGGTTTGGTTTCCTGATTCGCCCCCTTTTCAGCCATGCGGGTCACCGGCCAACCCACAGGCAGCCTTGGCATTTCGTCCGATAAAGCGCGGGGTCGCGCCGTTCTTTCCTCGATCGCGTCGGCACGCGAATTCCATTAAACTCTAATATCGATATACCTTATCTGCTTAACATCCCTGGCGCAGCCATGGGGGTGATGATCTCAGACAGTTACGCAAATTCGGTGCCATGACCAGTGCCGAGTCACCCGAGCTCTATCCTCAGTATTGCTTTCACCTCTCGCCGACCATTGGAAAATGGTGTCATCTACGGATTGCCGACATTGTTGCATTGTCTACGCACCCGGGGTTTGAAGGTGGGGCTGCTCGCTCGCCACGTTTCTCTGGAAGAAGCTGACATTTCCATCGCTCCAGGACAGGACCTGTACTTCCACATCAACCACCCAATAAAATGGGTGCGCATCGCAGGAATCGTCGTCGCAGTTGACGACTTCGGCCCATGGCGAGCCTACACTGTGGATGACAGCAGCGGCGCCACCATTGAGTGCCACGTCAATCTCCCGAAGCCTATTGGAAGCGCAAATCCTGAAAGGGGCAACATTGCGCAGGCGGGCCAACCCAATCTATCGAAATATCAACAGCAACAGGTCGGGCTTATTGGGGCCGATGTCAAGGTCGGCGATATCATTGACGTCAAAGGAGTGATACGGGTCTATCGCCAGACGAGGCAGATCAAGGCTGAGAAGATTGTGCATCTTCGGTCGACCGAGCAGGAGGTGCAGTTCTGGGAGAGGGTGAACGCATTGCGCAAGGAGGTTCTCGACCAGCCGTGGTTTCTGGACCAGAAGGTGGTTCGGAAGTGTCGAAAGGAGGCAGAAGGCTACGATGCACAGCGAGCGAGGAGAGAGAAGAGGGAAAGGCGGAAACGGCGCGAGAGCGAAGAAAAGGAGCGATCCCTTCGTGATGCCGGAACGGCGGAGGAGGCCCCCGCGCCCAGAAAGTCGGACGAGCCTGTCGAGGTTCCGATGGCAAAGAGGCCCAAGACTCGAAGCTCAGGGCTAGAGAAGAAACCGAAGCCCCAAAAGGTGGTGGTGGTGCCGATTACGGGAAAATACAACGCACTCGGGTTATGAGCCTCTCCATCTCCGGCCGACGCTCTGGGCCTGAGTGCCATGTATCGTTTAGGCTGGGAACATTCCAGCGGGGGTCTGGGTCCATCTATCTATGTCGTACCCACGGACTCACAGACGTCAGTGTTCGGGTGGGAGGGGGTATGGGCCCGTTAGAAGGCCATGATATGGGTGTCTTGGAGGTTGCGGCCGGCCTGGACTTGGGGATAGAACCCTCGAGCGCCTGAAACCATTTGCTGGTTAGACGCTTCGCAGCTGAAGTAGTCAGTATCACGGAATACCCACTAATTGAATGACGCGGGCCAAGCCGAGATTTCGAAACTTGAATGCAGTGGTAGCCGTCAAACCTCACAGCTCATTGCAACCCGCGCCTGCCTTTTCTCCGAGTTGCGTGACAGTCAAGGTGCCCGTCAGACCACGAATCTGCCTTCCTCAAATACTGGGAGTATCTTGACGCACCACTCCTATCCGTGTTGCTCGGTCCCGAATTGCTCGAAATTGCACGTCGTTCTCCTATCCACGCGACTCCGAAAAGGTTTTCGAGCTCAACACAACAAAACTTACATCCCTCAAATCTTGTTAAATCCCGTTCCTACAGAAAGCTACGACAGAAAGCTACGACAGAAAGTTTCGATTGACGGGATCGCTATCTTGACCCGTTTCCCCAGCCGTGTCGAGGCTTTGCTCCACTGAGCATTCCAGGTATTCCTGGCTAAAGGTACGCATCCCAGACATCTAGACCCGGAATTCCCGCGAGGCACAGCACGCGCTCTCAGTCCCAACCATCCGTGCCAGTGAATGTCTCAAGCCACGCTTCCCGACCCCTTGATGGAAAAACGCCGGCGCCCGCGACTGAGTGAAGGGGCGACGGGTTTGAGGAGAACGTGGCCGCGTTTATAACGCCAGGGGCCCATTCGCAGGACGGAGGAGGGCCTAGCTCATCAGTACAGCTTGCGTGCTGGACATTGCTGTCAATAATATCATATAGTGGATTATACGATGGTGTTCTTGCTCCTCTTGCTAACCCTACTGCAGGGCGCCGTCTCTCTGGGCAGCCCCCCGGTCGAGCAGCGGAGGCATCCACATTACCAAGACCCCCAGGACCCCCTGGCAACCGCACACCAATCCCGGGACCAGAGGCCGCTGGACTATGATCTAACGACCAGGACCACAACGATAACAATATCCGACTGCGACGAGGACGGAGACGGAGTCGAAGTCGGGCAGTGGTTTCGGTACGCCAGAACGAGCGCAAGAGTCTCTTACGAACTTAAATCCCTAGCCTACGATCCTCTCGCGTCATCTGCTAGTGTTATTACCGTTGCACAGCAGTCGGGAATAGTCCAGATCCTCGCGCATAGTAGGGAGCCCGAGACAGGCACGGTTCAGTCGACCCTGGAGACAGAGGGACATGTTAGCACACAGCCCATTTTGACGAGCCCTATATCATCGCCGACGTCGCTTATATCAACCCCTTCAACTACCTCGGAAGTCTCGACACCTGCACCAACCATCACAATGGCCTCCCCGGATATCTTCGCGGATCCGATTGCGACGGACTCTCCGCCGGCAAGCATCAGCCGGAGGAGAGATCATCCGGCGCCACGGTTAGGGGTCGAGAATCCATCGACACCCCTCCAGACAAACAAATTCTACTCCAACTTCTTCCTGGGATCGCAGCAGGCTCCAACTTACCTTCTCCCGTACTCTGTTGCCTGGGCCAAGGGAAAGGGGGCATCGGGCAGTTGGGGCATGGCCGTGTCCCATGTCCAAGCCAGCCAGAGAGTCTTCGGTCCGATGGCCGCCGGCACAGGGGCTGCTCAGTACTACATCAATCCTGTTGGCATACATTCCCTTGTGATATCCGCGAAGGAGCTGGGAAACAGCACCATCTTGACAAGCGACCAACTCACTGACTTTTCGGCTCGTATCAACTTGCGTCCCAGCGCGGGCGCGGCGCCGGCCATACAGTTCCCTCTCGTCCAAGGCGCAGCCTTTGTCAGCGCCATCTTCACTGGCGCATACCCTCTGATACAGACTGGCGTGTTCTTCAGGACGGTGACTCGATCGACCAAGGAAGCCAGGCCTGGAATCACGAAGTACAGGTTCCAGCTGGAGGATGGCACTACCTGGTTGCTGTATGCGCATCACATCAAGGGGGACCCGCTGGATCTCCAAGTCGTCAACAACGGTGTCGCACTAGCCAAGGGGCCGTTTTACGGAATCATCCAGATTGCCAAGGATCCCGGAAACGGCGAGGCTCTCTACGACCAATCTTGTGGAGTTTATCCCGTCGGAGTTGAGCTTGCTGGGAGCGTGAAGGATAGCACAGGGTCATACACGTTCAAGTTCCTGAGGTCAGGGATGTCCAATGTGACGCTCGCCATGTTTGCCCTGCCTCATCACCAGAGCTCTTTCGATGCCAATACGCGGGCCAAGATAACTCCCATTCAGTTGGACACACCGACAAAGGGGCGAGCAAACGCGGTGCTGGCCGATACCTGGACAATGGTAGAGCCGGATGTTCCAGTCGATATAGGGTTTTTACCATGGCTGCCGAATGTTGGGAGCATCAGCACTGTCTCCGAGTCGACCAGGGCATTCATCCATAACATCACTCTTCAGGAGCTCTCGCAGAACATGACTATGCAGACCGACCAGGATTCAATGTATTTCAGCGGAAAGGTTGGAGATTCCAGTTCAAATTATACTACACCAGCAAGCTAACGAGTCTCAGGCTTTGGCGAAGTTCGCGGGCACCGTCCTGGCAGCACATGACGTATTGGAAGACAAACCTCTGGCACAAGCTGGCCTCGGACAGCTGAAGATTGCTTTTTCACGCTTCTCCGAGAACAAGCAGATGTATCCGCTAGTATACGAATGTCAGTAGTGATATACCCCGACCTTTCGGACAAGCCTAACAGAAATCTAGCCGCCTGGGGAGGTGTGGTCTCTTCAGCCTCATACGTGACAGGAAACGCAGGTGCCGACTTTGGTAATACTTACTATAATGACCACCATTTTCACTATGGGTACTTCATCTACGCGGCTGCCGTTATTGGTCATCTTGATCCCGCTTGGATCCCTGTCAACCAGCCGTTCGTGAACACGTTGGTCCGTGACATTTCGAATCCAAGCACGAAGGACAAGCTGTTCCCAGTTTGGAGGTGCTTTGACTGGTATCATGGCCACAGCTGGGCTCACGGACTCTTTGAAAGTTTGGATGGAAAGGTATGTGGACGGGAGTACCAGGTATCCGAACCGTTACGTTAACTCGCGAATGCAGGACCAAGAGTCGAGCTCGGAGGACTCAATGCATGCGTACGCGATCAAGATGTGGGGGACGGTCTCCCAAGATCAGAACATGGCTGCCCGGTTCGTGCCCCTTTCCGGCTGCTCGCATACAGTCACTAACTTTTCCGGTCTAGAGGAAGCCTCATGCTTGCCGTACAGGCCCGCTCCTTCCGTGACTACTATCTCTACACCAGTAGCAACAGGGTCCAACCCCCTCAGTTCATCGGCAACAAGGTGGCAGGCATCTTGTTCGAGAACAAGATCGATCATACGACGTACTTTGGTGGGAATATAGAGTATATCCAGGGCATTCACATGCTACCGCTGCTGCCCCATACACCGTATATTCGGGCTCAAGATTTCGTGTCTGAGGAGTGGAACACATTCTTTAGCAATGGGCGCGCCGACGAGGTTGTGGGCGGATGGAAGGGGATCCTGTTCGGGAACCTTGCAACAATCGACCCACGAGGTGCATATGATTTCTTCAGCTCGAGGGACTTTGACCCGAGCTGGATCGATGGCGGCGCCAGTTTGACTTGGTATCTATGCTATGCTGCCGGTACGTTCATCCCGTTTTATCTGCTGTCCCGCAGTAGCAGTCTCTGCGACACATACTAACGATAAGATGTAGTCTTGGGAGGGTTGTGAAGGTCTCCGCTACGTCACTGTTTTTCCTTTGGGCTGGGCACATTTTCTTCCTGGTTGTTGGTCAGCATGGCTGGGAAAATAGGGATTGCATTAGACGGGACGGGCGGTTTGAATAACTGAATGGGGACGGCTTCTGTGGGTTGTATAGGAGAGACTGACTAGCTCGCATACCTAAAATATATCAATCTTCGCGGCAAATTCCTCCAACTTGACATTGCTGTCTCCATGCCTTCACACGACACATCATATTTCAAGACAGTGTCTATTTATAGAGTGAGCCACCACCATCGGTACCGTTTGGACATGTTTTTGAACTACATGGAGATCATTCGGTATACTCTGGTTCTGCAACTCAAGTTGAGAATAAAACTTTAGGTAGTCACTACAAAAAGTCACTCTAGTTTGCTGGTTCAGTTATCTCTCCCTTGACATCTAGTCCCTGTATCAAGACTGATCACAGGCATTCATGGTAATTCCCCTCGTGTATTTACTCATCTATCAACATAGAAAATATACATGATATATCGAACCGTCTACATGACCAAAACTCCTTTGTATGTCTCTATTTCTCACATCTTTGAAGCCCAAATATGTATGCACACTGCACCACCCGTACCATCTTCGCTCAGCGCTCATACCCCCTTGCTATCCTGACCGGATGCGCCTCAGTGTTAAATACAAACTGATTCGTATGATCCGCCTGCACCTGCCACGCAGCATCCTATTGCCACAGTTAGCACTCCCTCTCTTCCTACTCACTTAAGGGCACAGTGCACACAGACAGGGGAGACTCACCTCGGAGAAAATCAGGTACAGATACTTGAGCACCTCGGCAAACCAAAACGTCTCCTGGAAATCGGTATGATTACCCCCCATGGGGAGGTTCACATTTTCGATGTTCGAAAAGCCACTCCCTGCGCGACACGCCTTCTTGATGGCCAGGAACGCATCCCACGCCCACTCCTGGTACTTTGGGTCGCCAGTGGCGCGGTACGCGTAGTAGTAGCTCTCGACGACCTCGGGGCGGAGGACGTAGTACGCCGACTCGATCCAGAATCCGGACGCAGCAGAGAATGCGGATTGGTTCTGGGGCGGGGGCGGGTTGTTGGGTGCGTTGGGGGAGAGGCGGTCGTCCTGCCAGCGGAAAACCTCGGGGCCGATGTTGGTGGCGGTGGAGATGTACGTGTTGTGGCAGGAGTTGGTGAGCTCGAGGCCGAAGTTGACGTACTCAGGCATGTCGAGGGTCAGGCCGCCGAGGATGAAGTTGCCGCCGCTGAAGCAGGCGAGATGCTCCGAGACGAAATTGAGGGACTTGCTGTTCCACATGGCGAGATAGGTGAGGTCGGGGCGGCCGATGGGGTGAGAGACGAGGTACTTCATCGAGGAGTCGGCGGCGAGGATCCAGCGGCGTTTGTAGTCGGCGAAGCGGACCGGGTCGTACAGGTACATCTTGATCAAGTACTCGTAGAAGCTGTCATCAGCGGCGCCCCAGCCGCCACGGCTGTCGACGAATTCGCCCGTGGCGATCTTGACGCTCGTGCCCAGGAGGCCGGGGAAGGGCTCGCCGATGAGCTGCGGCCTGGGGCTGAGAAGGTAGGTTTCGGCGCGTTGGGCGAGTTTGCCGTACACAGGGTTTCCTGTGATATCACTGAGGCGAGTCCACTCGAGCACGAGGGTGCCGATGGTGGCAATGCTGTTGGTGTCGGAGCCAAGCTTGCGGGGCGGGCCGAAGCGGAGGCTGTTATCGGGCACCCCGCTGGGGGTGTCGAAGGCGACCTTGAGGTTGTCGGCCAAGTGCACAGCCTGCTTGAGGACGGCCCTGACGGCTTCCGTCTCGCGCATCTTCCCCGTAATGTTGCCTGTCATCAAGTCGTAGGCAGAGAGCATCCCGCCAAGGTAACGGATGGTGGTCTCAAACAGCGACACCTCGTCGGTGGTGTTGTCAAAGTTGATTTTGGGAATGTGGTCCAGGATGCGGTCAACCACTGGGTAGTTTTGCATCACCAATGCCGTACTCAGGGCATCGATAGCGCTCGCACCCCATCCATTCCTTCAGGGTATTCGTGAGTGACACTCAATAGGGGATATCAGGGGGAAACAACCCACCTGTCATCGTAGGGGGTGTTGCTCACTGGCCGCAGTGAGTCATGCGGGAATGCGTACTTGTAGTACCCATCCCACGACGTCTGGAACGCTTGCTTCACGGCGTCTGCCCGCGCCCTGTGGACAATGTACTTGGGAGACGTATACCGTGCCGCTGTGTCCCTCAGTCTGTTGTCACGGCGTTGAGGGGGCGGTTTCCCCGTTGCGGCCGCGGCCACTTGGCTTTCCCCAAGCCCCAGCAGCACAGCCATGAGTGCCGTCAACATCGCCGCCGCACGAGGACCAAAGAAAGAAAACATGGCGATGGCGTTTCACCTAGGCGTGATGACGCAAAGTCGCTGTGAAGGGAGGCCCGAGTGGATAGGAGGTAGGTAGGGAGAGGAGGAATGCCATACAAAGCTCAGATAAAACCTGGAACATGGAGAGACCGCGTGGGTGGAGAGGGATGGATATATAGACATCGACAACATCAATAGGAACTTGACAACGAACAAGACACGGGTGTACGTGTGAGACGGCGCGGGCGAGGGAGAGGAAGAATGTGTGCGGATTCCTCAACCCTCGCCCACGGCGAGCAGGCAGGTCGAACGGTACCAATATGTCATGGTATATGCGTGAGACACCGCATAGGCTCGGACGACATATGTAAGCTCTGTCCGCCTACCCACTATGCAGTCGGTGAACCCGGAGGTCCTGCGAGGGCGTGCCCGTCGAAGCCTCGCATGCAAAGCGTGTGACTAGCAGAGGAGGGAGCAAACCTGCGGTAGGTGGCGTCCAAGTGTCAACTGCGGTCCAAGACAGGAATGCGGATCCTAATTCCGCAGATGGTTATCCTGAACCTGAACCCGCCGGGGTGTGCGGTGTCATGCTGTCGAGAGAAAGGAGATATCTAAGCTCCAGTATGGCTTCCGGCTCGGATGGACGGCAATGTGATTGGCCAATGACCCCTGATACCTGCCTAAACGAGTAGGTAGGAGGAGCACACACACACATTGTAGATTTTTGGCTTCCGGAGGGCTACCCAAAACGCCAGCGCTTGGCCGTCAGGTCAGACACTACTACCGACATAGTGTGTGGCTGGTGTCTGAGAGCCGCAGTGGGGGTGCAACATGTTGTATGACTGCCGATGGGGGGTAAGGCAGGAGGGGAGAGTGCCAGGCAAAAAGAACAGTCGGATCGAACGAGTATGTCCTCTCCTAGAACTAAGGGACTGCAGAGCTTGCTATTGGCAGGTCTGAATGGAGCTCCCACACTTGGGGAGGCTGAACAAGAACCTGGGCCTCATCGTTGGCTCAATGACAAGAGACGAGATGGCGGAACTCTGACCAAAAAAGAGGTGAGAAGAATGCAGCCACCAAACTCATTTCTCCGACTCCCGCGCGCCACCCGCTTTGCCGCGCAGCACCAGCGACTCGAGTGCCGGCCCGACTTGCACAGAAAGAAGCCCACCAAGGCTGCTACCTCCACGACGCCAAGGAACACATAAGACCTCCCCTCGTGCTCGTAGGCTTGCATGCAAACATGCATGCTCTAATTTCGCCGTCCCTACGGCACGTCAGACAGCCTACCGACATAACAACTAAGGCAGGTCCATGTCCCCCCTCGCCTCGCGGATGCAGTGATACCCAGTTACCGCGGTTTTGCAACGGTCAGGAGGATGAAGAAGAGAGACATTGGGAGGGGAAGAAAGTCCCAAAACGGCTGAAACAGTGACCTTTCCACCATAATCGCGGCTGCATACATACCATATGAGGAAGCTTCTAGTGTCCCACTACACAAGCGTTGCTCCCACTCCTGCATTGCGTCTCTCGAGATAGAAACAGCGATCAGGCGGCTGAAAGGACGAGCCTCGGCGATCCGCCCCGTGGCATACCGAGCGAATATACAGGCATGCTGTGCATAGAAACACCAATTCTGGTCCCTTCGAGTGGCTTTCTCACCTGTCGTGCTACTACCACTGCTGACCACGCATCAGGAGGAACCGGGAAGGTACACAAGGCGTACAGTTTATGGTTCTGTTTCCCGTGTTCTCAGTATACATGCACGTCTCGAGCTCTTCGAGATATGACCTCGGTGAACAGGGAAAGAGGGTCCGCCTGATGCGAGTTTGCACATTGCAGATAATCGTGATCCAGCCCTTCAACTTTTCTCTCTGAGCCTTGCAAGGGCGGCGGCGATCCCATCGCTCAGCTGGCCGTCCCTGCTCGATTCTGCGGGCGCCAACGGTTTTGGTACGCTCTGGCGGGAAGGATTTTCTACCGCCTCTGCAGAGAACAAGGCCTCGAGATCCTCCTGTTCATCCTCATGGGGGCCGGCAACACGCCGGGACGATGAAGCCGGCGCCGTTTTTGCCGAAGCCGCTGCTGTAGCTCTCCCGATAGGCACCGATT
>Ga0247760_1000449_pt1 | contig 45180 bp, 43 predicted proteins | sample UWRJL171409R4_FD_179936 | JGI IMG/M metagenome (GOLD analysis project Ga0247760, IMG submission 179936) | Plant litter microbial communities from Arlington Agricultural Research Station in Wisconsin, United States - UWRJ-L171-409R-4 | ecosystem: Environmental > Terrestrial > Plant litter >...
CGTCTCTTCCCCCCCTTCTGCCCCCGGTTCCCTTCAACCCTGCCGCGGGCCTTCTCTAGCAGGTCATAGATGCATGGCCCTTGATTTACTCTACGCTACTGTGGCTACGGTACCTACAAGCCCCTCCCTGTCATTGCCAGTGGCTCTCATCCTCGTTGCAATGCACCACGGTACCCAGGCACTGTGGGGAGGTACCATACCACCTCTGCAGACTTCATATAACCTGGCTCTCCCGGCATTGCGCTCTAGGCCTGTTGGGGCTGAAGCATCTTGAACTTGCCCAAAGATAGCTCATGGTCTTTCTGAAATCTTGCTACCTGATCGTTTCAACTGCTCAAGATCCATCACTGACCTCCCTCTCCACTTCATATTCCATATAAGTCCAGCAGGACTTCCGTGTCGCCGTGATCTCAAGATCTCGGAGTACCGTGTACACATCACTCCCAGCTCAGCGACGCGCAGACCACGTATGTGCTGCTCACTATCTCTCTACCGCACATTTTCATTCTCCTTCCCTTCGAAGATGGATCCGCCGTATCCTGGCCGAAGCGTCGATGAGACTTACTCACACAACCCCAGATCAAGAACTACGGGCAGCAGAGTGTCGACAACAGAAGCCCTCTTCCAGTCGTTGCAGCTTGCCGAATCCTCACCCGCCCGGACGCCGTCTTGCGAGACCGCGTCTTATACAACCAGCAGACCCCCCTCGTCGCGGGGCCTAGCATCGCCCGCCTATAATAGTCCGAGCTTGCCCCACCAGTCCTCGTTCTTAACCAGCCAACATTCCCACCAACATCCCTCACAACACCAGTCACCTTACCAGCTTCCCGCCGAAGGGGCCTTGGACACGAACTGGTTTGCAGCGGACGGATCTACTCGCGACCAAGCCGCACCTTTACTTCGCGTACAACCTGCGCCAGAAGAGCTGGAAACACCAGCCTCGTCGCCGCCGCTCGCATCGATCGAATCCGGAGCTATGAGGTAGATACCCGATCTCCCCCCACTCTTGTTGGTCAACATACTTACCAAGCTATCAGCGCTGTCGCTCTCCCATACGACCCCGGATTCAGCATGGGCTCGAGAAACTCGTTCACCTGGCCAGGAGTCGAGCAATCCAACGGCCTCTTGGGTCCAGAGCTTAGCCATCATTACGCCTCGGACGCCAGCCTCACCCCTCCCAGTGGATCAAGATCGATGACGGGAAGTCCTCCCAGGACTTCGCTCACTGCAGAGCAGCGGGAGCTAAAGAGGCAACGCGACCAAGCGAGGCACAACTCCAAACTTCAGGTTCGCGGTCGGCGGGCGGGAAGCGGCTCTTCATCTGTTTATTCGCCGCCAGCTACCCTCGCAGACCTGGCGACTGGAGCTTCCTCTATGCCCGTATATACGACAGCGCCGTCAATGTCGCTCCTTGCCGACCCACCGACGACACAGTTTTTGCCATCATTCTCGCCTCCGATTCCAGATCACAGCCAGACAGGCATGTTTCCGAGCCATTACCCACCACCGTCATACATGCCAGAGTACGGTTACCCCTCAGCAGGCCAGAGCTTGCCATCTCACTATGGGTACGTCCACACACCTTATCGGGCCACCTGATTACCTCTAACTCTGAGTACAGCAGACAAATGGTCACAGATCCGAATATGGGAATGTATCAGGTTCCGCCAGCCATGGGTTCCGGCTCCCATGATCCGAGTGGCCAAGTCCGAGTGGTGACACCAAAGCCCAAGCCGCAATGTTGGGAGCACGGTTGCAACGGCAGGCAATTCTCGACATTCAGCAATCTCCTTCGGCATCAGCGTGAAAAATCAGGCCAGGCATCGAAAGCAACCTGCCCCAATTGCGGTGCAGAGTTCACACGAACAACGGCGAGAAACGGCCACCTTCTCCACGACAAATGCAAGCAGAAAAAGAGCAACTAGGCGGATGGATCCGTTATGCGATGGAAGACGAGAGGGGGTGAAACAACTCTTGGGAAATTCGCCACTGACGATGTTTTTGCGGAGTTCTGGGACCCTTTTTGGCGCATTTTCACCCTGGCGGGCGACGTTACATCCTCAACTTTGGCTGTCTCGCCAGAGATGCTGTATAAAATTTTCAAAGCATGAAGGAGAAGGCGATGTTTCAGGCCGTCGACGCATTGGGTACTGGCTTTCACCATCCCTGGAGCGATTGCAAGCTGCTGTTCTAGAACTTTTGGGTACATGGCTTGATTTCTGGGATCACCGAGACGAGGTGGTTATACATATGGGGCGAAAACGCTATGGCTTACTTTGGGTTTCTCTCTATTGTCACGAGTGTCATGATGGAATTTCGGGGCGGGGGGAAAAGAAGGCGGCTCATTATGACGGTTGGCTAAATGCCATTATTTTCTCTGCCACGGGGGCTGGCAGGACAGTCCACTGTACTGGACGCTGCACTTTTAGCATTGTGAATACATTTTTACTGCTTCCTCATGTGCCTGCTTGCCGTGCTAAGGATAGCTTCCAAGGCGTTCTCGTCCGAGTCTGTTCCTCCCATCCACCACACAGCCACAACCTCAGGGTGTTCTATGTAAGAGGGTAGCCGGCTGACACCGCCATGTGTTGTCTGCTTGACTCTCTAGGAGCTCCGAGATCAGATACGTCAAAGACCCAGCCGTGGACGAAAACGTTAAGATCCCTCGCCTTCAACCGGAAATTGCCCCGCGTGGAACTGACGACGGGTTGCAATACACTGGACTATTGGTAGGCAACTCGTCCGTACTTGGTAGGTGCCTGTGGGTTACAAGGCACTTGATCCAGGGGGTCCTTCCTGCGGTTGCCATTCCCCCGCCATTGCTGCCGACGGGGCCAACCACTAACATCCTCGCCAGGCGAGAGGTAGGTGGCTCCTTCCCTGTGAGACAAGTAAGGCGTGCCGGCTAGAGACGTGGCGTCCGTGACAAGCGGACACTTTGCCTGTGGGACCGCAGTTCAATGTGGAACCCAGCATCCATTCAGTTCTTCGTAAAGCTGTTGTAATCTAGCACCATACCTTAATGACCATTCGTGCTGCGGTGGAGATATCCACCAGGGCCATCACGTTGGTCTCTCGATCTCCAAAGAGGGCAGCCCAAGACGAAGTGCTATGTCCCGCTCTGAAGGTACCTAGGTCGCGGTGGCCTCTGTGGCGGCCGTCAGCAGATACCAGCAACCAAGCTCGCCCTCCGGCTTCGGTGAAGTAGCACACGATTGGTGACAGCGCTCGCGGCCGAAGCACGAGGTGGGCGCTAACTGCGAGCTTCCTTCGGATGCCCAAACAAAAGGCCCGCCCCACGGTCCGCACAGGCAGAGCCACCGTGCTTCAAAAGCCTGCGTGGTTGGTTCGCGGCACTGAGGTGGTGCGTGAGCAGGATTCCGGGAATGGATGCTAACTGCCCCCCCCCAAGCCGGCTTCCGTATTCTCATCCTCCCAGAGTCTGCACCTACCAACGACGTAGGACTGAGTCTCTCTAACACGGACCTTATCTCCACGGGTCGCGCCCTGCTATAGGGTGCTGGCGAACGCATTGGGTCGGAAATCAACGCTGGAACCTGGCCGCCTCTGAGAGTGCCAGCGCAAATCTTCAACTCGCCTTGCGAGAGGGAGACGAGCTGACGGAAAGGGAGCTATTGGATATCCAACGGTAAACCTCAACGCGCTCTTTTCCTGTCACTGTCTAGCACTTGCGAAAGGAAACGTGGGGCCGTTAGGGACGGCCGTACCTGTCCGTCGCAAGGGGATTCCCTCTTCCGAGGCGTCCGGGACACATCGTTTCGGCGTACCCGTCACCAACAGCCTTAATTCCACGTTGGTGGTCGTCTATGGCCATGCCAGGGTTCGAACGGCGCCGTCATCGCTTTGAGCGACACAGCAGCCACCAGGAGCAGTTTTCCGGGCCGTCGGCAGAGACCAGTACGATGACAATTCCTTGCCAAAAGCGAGTGCAGTGAAGGATCGGGAGCATGAGGGACAATTACAGAAAAACGCCTTACCTGCCAAGACGGTCGGGAGCCTCACTACAAATGCCGCGCAATGCACCAATAGCGATTGAGAGAAAGCGGTTGTCTAAAGTGCGGCAGTACACTAAAAGTCCGAGGGGGTTCATGTTTCAGTGTCAACGGCCCTACCAACACAATACCGACCAAGGTGCTCTCCACACGAAAGGGAGCGTTGCTGGTGTACCGTCGTTGGATCATCCCCTGTTGCTGACCCGGAAGCTGCGGGGTCACACAGCCGCCTCAAAAATAGCGCCAAGGATACAGAAAAGGGAGCCAAAAACGGTCCGTGGCAGTGGACAGGCAGCCTTTTAATGTTCAGTTTTGACCAGCGCCACAGACCCACGAAGCCTCCCCGTGGCTTGCCACGCGGCCGTTGTGACGTTTCTTCGGGACTGGGGGTTTTTGGGTCGCTTCCAAGTTCCCCGACCCAACCCGATTGCCTAAACTAGACACCGATCCAAGGACTGGGGTCGAGAGCGAGTGGTGTGTCCGTCCCGTCAAAAAGAATCCCCTACCGGTGCTTCCACGATAAAGCTGGGTCCCAGAACCAGTTTGTTACGTCCGACCGGCCGGCCGACAAGCCCGGACCGGGATTTAGCAGCAGCAGCAGCCCCTCTTTACGACACATTGGTGCGCCTTCACGTGGTCCAGCCGCTGCATCAACCCGTACCACTGATACAGCAGATCCAGAAGCATGTAATACATAATGCAACGACGTTTGTCTTTCTTGCCACCAGCCCTACAAGGCGGTGTTGGGAGGCAATTGCGCTTCCGGGACGGCCCCCCGCGCCGGACGGCGACGCTGCCCCTCCAAAGCGCTGACGGGGGCTTGATTCGAGCGCCGGCGGCGTCGAATAGGGCCGAAAACGGTCCCTAGCGCACAATTGTCGTCAGTGGTTGCGGTCAAGCGCGCCCAGCAAGGCTGCCGCGCTTCTGCAGCCACACCTGAGGGCCCTGGGCTGGGAGCTTGTCGTCCCCCCCGGGCCCTGCTGCATTCCCTGCAAGAATGCAGGGGCCCGTTCTACAGTACTAGCAGCCAAACATCACACTGCGCTGAGTGCGCTGCCACCATGTTGTTCGACACTCCATGCGCAGGTGCAGACTTCTTGATCAGGGATTTCTGAGTATCCTCCAAGAGGCAATCCAACTCCGCTTATCGTCACATCGGGTCTCGTGATGTCGTGCTGCTGGTATTGCGAAAGCACGTCAAGCACCCAAGTCTGTGGCTGGCCACCGCGGCGTGCGCGTCAGGAACCTGGCGGCGGCAGACAAGCCCTGCAGAAAGCCCCAATAACTAACACTGGACACCGACAGGCCACCTTCAGTTGCGCGCGCAAATGTTGGCGAACCGTGTCAAAGACAACCCCCTTTGTGCCAGGTTGTTTTGATGCCCATGACAGGGACTTGGCAAGCCGGCCCATCGTAACAAGGGGTCAAGGAAGCGATGTGATCAGATTGTTCCTCAGGTTCTTCGATGGGGGCCGTGGGACTGATCGAGACGGCAAGGCCCGCCATCTCCGCCCGATCTCAAATTGATCCCAATTTGGACAGCAACCAGACCAGAGAGCAACCGCATCAAAAGCCGGGGGCATCTGCGCTGGACACATGTGGATATGCGTAACTGCGGGTGGCGTACAGTGCCTACTGCCTGGGAATTTATGCTTAAGATGTTTTCCAAGGTCAACCGCGTCTTGGCAAGATGCCCGGATGTGCTGTGCTCTTGGTTTTCTGCCGTTCAGTTCTCCTCATGATATACGAATTAACTACGCGGTCATCAATCGGTGGCTTTGAGACAAACTTTTGAGACTCAGGCGCCAGGACCCGCAGAGCCGTTAGAGCCCTACGGGAATCTACGAAAGGAAAGAAGCCAAAGAAAAGAGTGCTGACTGTATGTGTCAGGGACGATGGCATTATCGTGGTTAATCTTATGGCAATCCCGTCAGGCGTTTTCTGTTTCGTCAAAACCCATTGGTTTCCGGGGCCGGATCGACGCCGGTTCGAAACATGAGGCACAGCACTGACAAAAGGTCCTCACATAACCACTGAGAGTACATAGTTGCATCCACCCACTTTTATCGCACGACCAGATTTCAAATCCTTGATTGCGCTTCTTATTTTGTGTTATATTTTTGGGTCTGGTTCTATTGGCACTGCACTGGTCAAAGCTTTGTTTCTAAATGGCAGGCTAGTGGTGAACGGGAATGCAACATTACGCGGACGCTTGTTCTTCGGCTAAGGCCGATAGTGTCTGGCGTTTTGTGTTTGATACTGGATGGATGGGCAGAAAACGCCTACACTAAGCCGTGTGAATTTGTCATTTGATATTGGCCTTTTCTGCCTGCCTGACTTAGTAGAAGGGACAATCACGAGGTTGAGCCCTACGGAGACGGCACGAAGGTGACGGGGGCTCGGTTAGGATACGCGGCGCCTGGGATATATTCCGCTGTCCGTTCGACATGTACTCCGTACTCTGTTTTATGTACGGGATTACCACACCAAGGCGGCTAGGATCGTGATTTATTGCATACGCGGGGCTATCGGCTCATTCCACAACCCGATCGACCATGAGAGCTGTTCTATAGCATCACCTCCCGGTCGCCTGTGCCTCACGGGCACATGGAATATGGAGCCATCCCGCCAGAACTTGCCATGGAAGAACAGCGTGGGTCCTCCAACTCGTAGATGAAAAGGCGGGAATTGGAGATGGTGGCGGTGCAAGAAATGTGGGGAAGATAGAGTGCATGCAAATAAATCTCGATTCGGCCACAAATTTCGAAAAGGGTTGGAGTAATTTTTTGGGGGACGCGGTGTTTCAACAATGACGAGAGGGAGAGAATAGGCCTTCAGTTGGGAACGGCAGAAGGGGTGTGCAGCGAACCTTGACAGGCTTGGTAAGCTCGACGTCCACAAGGCATCTCCTTCTTGTTTGTATATTGCACGTGCTCGGCGAAACTTGCGCTGAAAGGATATGACTTGGCTAAGTATTGTACTATCCTCCAGTGCTCATGGACAGCCGATATCCCCTTTGGGCACTTTTTGCTGCGTTCGCTTAAGGTTGAGCCTGGAATCTAGATCCCCCTCAGGGTGATAGATCAGCGTACTATACCTATCTTCTAAAGAGCCCCTGAGTGGGCGTGGGTGTACGGGGACGGGGCTCGCAGGCCGTCGACACCGAGGTTGGGGGGCCACGTAGTTGGGCAGCCGTTCGCTGAGGCAAAGCTCGGATAATGCATAACGTCGTTTGCGATATTCTACGTGTGGCACTTGTATCGACACCATGAAACGCAAAGCACAGCCAATGACGCTCCCTGGTAAAGCAAAAGGGGGAGGATGTGAGAGTGTGGCATCATATGTCGCTGTGAGGCGCATTGCCGGAAACATGACGGGGGTCGGTGGAAGGTCGACGCATTTGTCGACCGTGCCGCCCGGAAACATATGAAAATGACTGGCTGACAGCCCGATACCCCGGGCAGCGAGTTAATTCAGCTTCCGCCTTTCTGTATCAATTCCGCACAAATGCGGCCAACTTTGGTTTTGTCGACAGGGAATATAGCAGCAGAATGAAGCAAGGAGCTTCCGCCTTTCTGCAAGATGGCGCGTTGGCGTTTTAGAACTGTGCGGTCGTGTTTTTGCGCCGCGCTAGAAGACGTAGATGACTCCTTTAAAGCCAAGCAAGGGAACCAGCGGGTGAGGAGGGTGTGTGATGTGACGAGCTTGATGTGCTGTTGATGGAAGGGACAAATGAGGGCTGAAGGGGAAGACCCGGGGCCTCTCTGCATTGCGACGCCGTTGATAGCACCGTATGTGAGGTGCGGTCCGATCGATTGGTCGTTCAGGGGACAGGCAAGTGTACATCCAAGAACACTGGTTGGAAATTTACTGGATGCTTGCGGCCAAACAGGCCGCAACGGTGTGAGATGGGCGATGGAGTAGGCAGGTCGGCGGGCATGTGCGCGACTAACGGCGACAGGATGAAGTCCCTCGATCGGTGGAGTGTTGTGGCTTTCGACAGACTGCGCCAATGTTGGAGTCGACAGATCCAATCGCGTATATGTCGACGATGGCGGTAGGGTTAGGCTAAGCCGAATCACCCGGTGCACACTCGTTCCAGAAGGTCGCTCGTTGGGCCTCCTCCAGCACCTGTTCCCGGCAACCACCTACGGGCTGGCAGGCAGCGGCGCAAACACGATGCTGATATGCACAAGGTAGACCGGTTCACGACCAGGAGGAGTGAAGCCAGTTTACCGGCCTTTAGCCGCGCTGTTCCTACCATAAAGAGTCAAAAGATAGTCAAAATCCCAACGAGTGCCCTGGCATATTGGAAAGACGGGGGTCAAACCGAGCCCATCTTTGAGATAGGGTGATCCCAGTGCGGTTTCTGCCGCAATGACCGTCCTGCAGGTGCCACGGAATCCTTCGTCGTCGTCTGGGATCTGTGTTGGCAAACTGCGATGCCTGCCGCGCGCAGCAGACTAGAAGCAGGACGCCACGAAACAACCAACGGCATAAACTCATCAATGATTCGAGCCATTAAACGCTGGAAGGAAGAAGCAGCCGTTGATTGACGCAGCAGATGATCCAGCGTCCACCGCCTTGGGGTCGCCTCCTCGGCCGTTCAATATTCATCCTGCCAGGCAGCGTCGTGGGACCTTGCAAACTTCCCGAGACCAACATCGGGGAAATGCCAAGATGACGAAAAGACGTTAGAAGAGATGCCGTGGGGGTGTGCATAAGGAGATGCAGCGTAAGGCAGTGCTGTATCGTGCTCATGGGTGCCCGACGGCAGGCACGAGCGTGTTGCGATAAAGTTCCAGGCAGTTGGCTGCAGAAATGGCCTGAGGGATTCGACTCGCAGGGGAAGGGGTTGGGGCTGAACCACGAGGCCTATGCTGTTTATTGAATTATCCGGTAGTGGTGCAGGGTCAAGCCGTCCACGATTTCAAATACAGAGTCACATAGCGGTAACGGACAGGGAGCAAAGGGGTATCTGCAGTTCGATGTTTGAGGTACGACGGGTCTAGCGCTGCACACGGTGCCTCTGCGATTCGGGAAGCGGGGCGGGATTGTGATGCTGGACCCAATGCTTCGATACTTCCAGAATACAACGCTAGGCTGGTCGATATGGATTGGTGGGCAAAGATGGGCGGACGCGCTCTCATGCGCCGCAGAGACGGCCGCAGGATGGCGAGCCAGGACCATGGGGATGGGGATGGATGATGGCGGAAGGATTTTGGAATCTGGAGGAGCCGCCGCCACTGAGTTTTGGTGGTATTTTGCCTTGAACTGCCGCCTCCAAGCGCGCGTAAGACAGGTGGGGTCCGCGGTCGTGCTGATTAGCCGATCTAATCTGCAACTGCGATGGCCAGTCTGGCGGGCGCTTAGGCCCGCGGTGGTCCACTCGGCTGCATTGCATCGATCCTGATTGCATCCAGGAAGAAACAAACGACATCGACACCAAGGAAGGAGGTCGACGTCGACGCGGCCAGCACTTGCGCACCGCGCTTATGGAAGATCAGAGCTTGGAGTGAGAAACAGAGCAAAAAGAACGAGGGAGCGAGGAAACAGAGGATGAAACCAAATTGAAGCAGGTGGAAACTAAACATCGGCCCAATCACCACCGCTTTGTGCCTTGGGCGTTGCTGGGCCTCTGGGTCATCGTTCCAGGCCACCCAGGCCGTCACTGCCCGTTGTTTCTGGCCGGTCTCCGGATTCTCGCCAACGGTCAGGTACCATCGGACTGAGTTCCGGCTTTTTGTCGCCTCCGTTTCCTTTTGACGCCCTACTTTGCGCGCTTCAGCACCAGCGCACCACGGCCCCACCTCCACATCCCACATTCACGGAACAACACACAGATCGGATTACAGGCCGACGACGTTCGGGCCGCTTCGTTGCTCGCATCAGAGATCAGGACAGGGCAGGAGAGGACAGCGCAGGCCCGCAATGCCGCCGGCCGTGGCCTCGCCATGGTCCCGGCGTCGGCGCAGTGTCTTCCAATCGGTCTTCCAGACGGACGTCTCGCAGCCCACGCCCCAGTCCACACCCTGCGTGAGGTTTCCTGATCAGGGCCAGCCACTCGGCGGCCACGGCCACGGACATGGTGTTTCTACACACTCCTCTGCGCTCCCAAGCGAGTTCCGCGCGCAATCTGGCCCCGTCTTCTCCCAGCCGGCGACCCAGGAACACGGCCACGCCCCCACCATCACGGATCTCTCGTCGGCCTCCTCTCAGAGCACCGTTGTGGCCCTGCCGCGCTCAGATCTGCACGCCCCGCAGCCGCTGTTTCCCTCACTCGCGGCCGCTGGCAACGACCAGGTCGCATACGACCGTGCCTGGCATGTGGTAACCGCTCGCATCGCCCTCCCGCCGTCGGCTACCGCTGATGATTCCTTCGGAACGCTACCTCCGGACTCCCAACTGCACCCAGCCTCTCAGCAGGTTGTTGAGTCAGACCAGGATTTCTATGACGCTTTGGCGCTTGTCGTTCATGCGCCCACTCTCCTGCCGGGGGCCATTCACACCGAAAACATCCTTGCCTGGCACGCCCAGCAGGTCCGCGCCCACTTCGCCCAGCACGTGATACCCCTATTGTCCGGCTGTGTTGACGATGAGGGGGACGATGCCGGGGCAGAGGGAGCCAGGAGGAAAGCCAACTACTACGAACGCCACATGGTGATGGTCATGAGCAGCATCCGCACGCTCGAGGCAGCTCTTCGGCTTTACTTCTACGGGCTCGGCCTCCTCGTTAGGGGCTTCGGTCGGCTTGTAGACGGCGGTGGCTCCGAGCAAGCCGCTGCGGAGGCAGAGCTTCTTGCAACACATTTCCGCCGAGATATCCACGCTCTCGTCGGCAACTCAGCATCTGAGGAGCTCATGAAGTCAGTAAGAATCGTGCTGGTCCGTCTGTCGGGCACTATCCTTGGTATCCAGCCTGTAGACGATGGCAACGTGGAGTTCGCAACACCGCTTCGCCCTTCACCTCCCACGGATGAGGATCTCAGGGCACTCGCGGCAAGGCAGCGCCTCCATGAGCTCGTTGAGCAATTGCATAATGTAGGTCTAGCCGGGGAGAGATTCCAGGTCCTGTTTGCCGAGATCATGGATTCGATGATGTCCAAATTTGTGACTGGAGCCTACGCGGGCGTATGGACCCTGTCTTCATCCGACTCGCACAGCTTTTCAACTTCTACAAATACCATATCACGTCGTGCGAACCCACCGCCATCGGTCACGTCACCCTGCATTGTAGCCCTCGGCGACTGGGTAGAAAATCACTTTGCTCGGTTGAGCTTTGAGACTCTATCTAGGGTGTCGTCGGACCCCTCTTCCTCACCTGTTACGCTATCGGACGTCAAGACATACCAATCTCTAGCCCTCGGACGTCTCGCAGCACTACGTATCGGCGAGTTATTCGATATTGTCTTAGCATGGCCTTTGTCGCGTGGTGCGCTCGACGATCTTCGTGCCACAATAACCACCACAGCCCGGCGTCTACAACTGACGTCAAACTTCTCACGGACCCTGCAGACGCGATTGCTACACCCGGGCTGCAGTACACTCGAGATACTGCGTACATATATCGCCATTGTCCGCGCCCTACACGCCCTCGACCCCAGCAAGGTGCTACTTGGTCACATTGAGCCAAGCTTGCAACTATATCTTTGCCAACGAGAAGACGCTGTGCGTGTCGTCGTTACGGGACTGCTAGCCAGCCCCGATGAGATCAGAATGGCAAGGAAGGTCAAGGAGACTGCGGAGAGGCAGCACCGAGAGAAGGCTCGTAAAGGCGGCGAAGCGGAGGCCGGACCGTTCATGACACCCGCAGTGCCCCGGCGGGTCGGCCACAAAACTCCAGGGTCGACAAGGAGACGACGGGATAGCACCCCCGACTCCGCCGTCAAGGACCTCCTCGATAAGCCCATCGATCCCTCTAGAGGTCATGCCGCGCTTCCCTCCTCAAACAAGCTCGTCGAGTTAGCATTACTCCTAAACGATCCCACCCAGACGCGCCGTACCGCTCCGGAGGATGAGGAGCTCGACTGGAACGATATGAGCTGGGTTCCCGACCCGGTCGACGCGGGTGCCAACTACAAGAGGCCCAAGAGCGAGGACGTCATTGGTACCCTCATCTCGGCTCTCGGCAGCGAGGACGTCTTCATCAAGGAGTTCTCGTCCGTCGTGGCTGGCCGCCTACTGGGTGAGCCGGCACATTTTGACCAGGAGCTGCGCGTGCTTGACTTACTCAAGCGCCGGTTCGGCGAGGCGGCGCTCCAGAACTGCGACGTCATGATCCGCGACGTCCAAGACTCGCGACGCGTGGATGCGGCGATTCGGCGACAGAGGGAGAAGACAAATGGCGGATCTCGGACGGCAGAAACACCGCTGAGGACGCCGACTACGAACAAGGGCATCGAGGTCGAAGATATCGAGGCACAGCATCAAGCGCGGATCCTATCGCGGCTGTTTTGGCCCGATCTCGAAAGGGAACACTTCCTACTCCCGACGCCGATCCTGGACTATCAACGGTGGTACGAGCAGGGCTACGAGACGCTGAAGTCTAAGAGAAAGCTCACGTGGCTCAACCAGCTCGGCCAGGCGAAGGTGGAGCTTGAGCTAGAAGATCGCAACGTCACGGTCGACTGCTCCACCATTGAGGCAACGGTTATTTATGCGTTTCAGCGCCCGGAAGGCGCTGGAGAAGATGGCGATCCGGTTCGTCGGTCAGTGGACGAACTCTACAATGAACTGCAGCTGGACGAGGACCTTATCGGCGAGGCGTTGACGTTCTGGGCGGGCAAGGGGGTGCTGAAGCGCGTGGCCCCGGGGACGTTTACAGTGGTGGAAACGCTAGGTTCCTCTTCTGGTGAGGGTGCAGGTAGCACCGGTGGGGACGACGAGGCAGCAGCGGCAGCCTCTTCGGGCGAGGGGGATGCTGAGGCGGACGATTCTGGTGCAACATCGCTGCGGAAGCAGGACGGCGGGTCAGGGTTGAGCGCCAAGGAGATGGAGCGTAGGGCCATGTACTGGCAGTACATCAAGGGCATGTTGACAAACGCGAGCGCAAGCATGGCCTTGGCGCAGGTGTCTATGATGATGAAGATGTTGGTGCCGGACGGCTTCCCGTGGAGTGGGGAAGAATTGCAGGAATTTCTAGGAGAGAAGGTCACCTCAGGAGAGCTTGAAGTCATAGGAGGGAAGTACAAGCTAGTGAGGAAATAGCTCTGTTAGGCATGGCGCGCGGGATGTCGAGAATGAACATGATACCATAGACTTGGAGCATCAGGCTTTCATTCTCTCTTGTCTTTTTCACGTTCGGATGCTTGGCAGCGAGTCTTCCGAGGCTTATCTCGTGTTTCTGCGTACACGAGATCATCATCATCTCGTCATCGCGATCCCCCAGGCATAGGCACCGTCTCAAGACGGACGAGCAGACGTGGCCGCTGAGTTCTAGGCGCTTCCAACAGAAGGACTTAACCTCTTGTGTGCACCTCTTCCGCACTATCATCGTACGAGGACTAGTCTTCAGATTGGGCGGTCCCGAAGGAAGGGCTGTGGGCTTTATAAGTCCCCCCATCTGCATTGCTAGCAGCTGACGCATCCGGCATAGCGGCACCGTCATAGGCGCGTCAGCCGGCCTGGAGGGATCGCCAAGGGTATTTTAGGTATCATGGTGTCGGGAGAGAGGACAGGGGTTGAAAGTGCCGATAGAAGGGGGAGAAACTGGAGCAGTGGGGGACATCGGGGTGAGGGCATTTTCATGCTGTGTGTGGGTTTGTTGACTCGCGGGATGGCTTTCCCAGGCCGTCTCGGCCCCCCCTTTCCGTCTTGTTCGACTGCTCGGTTTTCTGTCTTTATCAGGGCATCATGCGCCATGCACGCACGAAACATGCTGTTGCTCCCCTCAAGAGTATGCCGACTGAGCCTGGTGCATGGTGACACGACCGAGGACGAGGGACTGGAACAGGAGAACGCGAGTGCCTGGCCATGATTATCAGGCAAGTTAGGGAGGGCTGATCGCACAGCCGCTCCCCCTCAAGATTCTTTTTTTACTACCTACGCTAGGTATATAATGAACCCCGTCGACTTGCTGCCGGGTCGAAAAAACTTGCTTCCTACCGCCCGTCCGTCCCTCTCCGACTTCCTCAGGTTTTGCCCTGCAGTGCGTGCCTTTGGTGCCACTGCTCATGCTGCTACTTCTCTTTCATTACAAACCCGACACATACACGCTCAGCTTCTGGGCTCTGCCCGGTTCAACTCACCCCACGACACATCGCCAGCTGCTATTTTCCTATCGGACACAGCGGCGCTGCAAAGGCCTCAAAACAAAATCTCGCTCACAGCCGGTACACGGCAGAAACCAAAGCCACCCACAACCGCATACGACGCCAGCACACTAGGCCGAAAAGAAAAGAACAGAAACGTGCAGAAGGATGTGCTGGTACACCGAGGTGCAGGAGATCTGCAAGTCCTGCAAGGCTGTCCTCAGAAACTATGGTTCAGAGGAGCGGACGTGCTGGTATACCTGCCTGCCCACCTTATTTTCCCCCTTCCCCCCTTTCTCCCTGCGCAGCTCAGCATGTGCTGTACTAACCCTTGCTTCCTGGCACGCATAGGCAGTGGAAATCCCAATCGACATGTCCCACGGCCGGCAAGTTTCGAAAGACAGAAGAGAAGAAAGTCAACATTGACGGGCCGTGCAAAAACTGCAAGAAGAAGTAGGATTCCAGAGCAGAAAGGAGAGAAATACCTCAAATATGATATCTCATCTGCTTCAGGAGGAACGCCAAAGCCCACACACCACGAGACTGAGAGGACGTCCAGGAACGAGAAACCAGCAAGGCTACTACGACGGACGGTCGGTTCAACCCACCCGAACAAGCATTTGGCAACCAGGTAACGACACAACACAACATGCAGACTGGAAGTGAACAGGTAACTGTCCGGGGATACACAAACATGAACGCACGCACATACACCACCTACACACCCCTCAGCAGATGGATACAACCTGTCTTCGTCCACTCGTTGACCGAGGGCTTCGAATTCGAATGCAGTTAGACACCAACAAACATCTCTTTCCCTTCCCAGTCATTTCCTCATCTTAGGATATCTCCTAAAAGCATATACCTGGCGGCATCTCTCTCATTACAGCGCTTATTTTAATAGCATATCTCTTCAACAGCGTGTCTTTCGTGAGCGTATACCCTTTCCTAGTTTGAGCGGTGTGTCTTGGCATATTTCTATTACCTCAGGCGTATCTGCCATTCGTTAGAGCGCATATCTTATTGAATTTTCATCCCTAGACAAGCTACACGTTTCCACCTTTTAATACGGTCTCTGTAAACTCTCCGGCCGTGTTCTGGACGCTGACTAGGGACAGAGGGGGGAGGATATCCGCTTATACCAAATAGACCGAAACCTTCGCTAGTAACGCCACTAGGACTCGGCCGTGGCATCTTTCTTTATGTCTAGTTTTTGGCACTGAACAACACATTCTGCCCTCATGCATACTCCGAAGAGTACACGCCGAGGCCTTTGAACAAACGACGTGAGAGACATGCAAGCTAGAAGAATTAGGAAAAGTATGATGTAGCCATGGGTCCGCTTTGGGTAGCGTCATCTTGCCCAAACGGGTTCTAAAAAGGTTTGCAACGTTCCAGATGCGCCTCGAGCATGTAGGAAAGCCATGAGACAGGGGGTTATTGAAAGGTGACTGGCTTATCATGAGTGTATATGAAGGAGGCAACCGTGGCTTGGTGTGAGTTTGTTAACAAACAACAGGACAAGGTCGACTCCCACAATTTGGTAGAATTTGTTCTCGCTGTCCAACGTCACCTCATATATTTATTGATCTAGACCATGCGGATTACATCCATCCATTTCTAAAACGGCTCACTCGGGCTTGTCAAACAACCGGTCATCCTAGGTGGTCGGTAAGAGTCCGACCAACAACCGATCTCTGTCCCCGTCTCCGTCTACGGACCTGCCTGCCCGCCGTAGGCAGCTCTGGCCGAATTACAAGCTCGGCAGGCCTGGCTATGCCGTTCCTGTCTCTCTAGTAGAATTAAAAAAGGTGAACATATGAGAACGACAAATGGGCAAACCGCAACGCTGGGCATCGGCTACAGAGTTCTGTATGGTACGCATGATCCTGTTGGCACTGCATCCCGCTTTGCCGCCTGAGGCGGACGACGTCTGCCGGTTGGACCCAATCAGCGACGGGATAACCGTCTTCTCATCGATAGGTTGGACGGGCAAGCGGGGGCCGCTCCGAAACGGCGCCCTCGTACCTTTGGTGCCGTCCGTGGGCCGGAACTGCGGACTCGTCAGCGCCGACAAACTCGGCCACCTACGGGCAGTAAATGCCGACATAATATTACACCTGTAACCTGAAATAGCTGTTACGTCACCGCGGATTTCTGTAGCCATCTTGCAAGCTACCGGAACTACCGGATACTCTGCCTTGATCAAAACTCCATGGTTTGCATAATTCGTCAAGTGTGGGCAGTTGCCCGACCATGGCGACTGCAAGCAAAAGTCGGGCAATAACTGCCTCGACCCTTGAGACGAGCAAGACAAAATGGCTGCATGGACCGTAGTAATTTAGGCCCTTGGCGTTTGCAGCTCACGGATAACGGACGCAAGGCGAAACGAAGAAGGTCGCCAGGACCGCGTGTGCCGAAGGGCGATGCGCTATTTGCTGCAAGGATGCGGTGACGAAGATGTCGGGGTGGTGGCAAAGAGCAGTCCAGGCGAGACGGGACCCATGTGGAGAGGCACAGGTGAGAGAGCGCTACGCGTGATATATATCGCTCCCGAGACGATTCCACTGCCAGAAGCTGATTCCAGCGGTGGCCGGACAGTTGTGCGACATCGCTACGCGCTGGGGCAACGCTCAGCCGAGCAGTGGGATGCGGGCGGCATAAAAGGGACGAGGTCGGCAAAACGACGGTCAGGAGCGCCCGCACCCCACAGGCCACCAACGACTTCCCGATAATCCCCATGCTGCCCGAATCCGAGTAGCCGCGAAAGAAAGATGCGGTGAGATGGTGCGGTCCGTCGGCAGACAACCTGGTTGCTGGCCAAGACAGGGGAGAGGGCGAGGAGACGGCTATTTGAACCACTTGGCTCCAGACACGACGAATTATCCAGGACAGGCCCCTGGCACGGGCACTGAGAATAAAACGCAATGCCCAACCACCCGCCGTGGTGCTCGGAAGCGGCTTCTGTTCCAGCCGTGCTTTCGCGACATTGGTTCCAGCCCGTTTGCGGTTGGTGCGTGCCAGCGCGTGGTCTTGTTCCCCAACAGGGGGTACACTGACTTGCAGCGCAGAAGCAACCCTCGACAGCGTTCCAGGCTCCATCCAAAAGCCCAAAGTGCAGGGAAGCAGGGAGGAGGGGCTGAGGAGGGGTAACGCGAGCATCAAACACAACCAGTGCAGAGGCTACTGTACGCAGCACGGCACTGCAGCACGACTAGCACGACTGGGATCAGCAAAAAAATTCCCGTCACTTTGCCAGCGCCAACATCGCAGCAATTTGCACCCTCTGATGCCTTGCCTGCGCGGTAGAAGGAGAATCCGCTTGCGTTTCAACACGTCTCTTATGGGCGGGACCGATACCGTCATCAGACACAATCGGGCTCGCGATAAGAATGGGATTTCATCATCCGCTGGCAGGGGTAGATGATCATCTCCAGGGATGCGATCGGCTTGGAACGAATCAGATCGCTGACAGCTCCGGGTGGCTGTCGGATGGCCAATCGATAAGAATCTCTGGCAACCAGGACCAGGGATAGGCGTAGCGGAGTAGCGGGGTATGTCTAGCCTGGAACAGGGGTCCCAAAAGTCTTTGGGTCGTGAAAGGTTGAGCTATTGCTGAGAGCAGAGGTCGGGAAGCTGTGCTGGTGAGGGGTAATCTGAAAACAGGCACATCATTGTGCCCGGCGAGCCTTGGCTTTTCACCACAGTTGAAGGCGAGAGGAAGGGTGGAGGCTCTGCAGCACGCTGTTTCGTCGATTCAGAGCTGGGGTTGAGCGCCCGAGGGGCAAGACCTTTTCCACCCAACGTGTGTTAGTTTCCGAGGCGCCCCTCATTCTCGGAAAAGCTGGGAAGTGTGTGGCTTTTCTTGGAAAAAGGGATGACTGTCTGAGTGAGCATTCATGGTGGCTATCAGCATCAAGGGGTTAATATGGCGGGTTGCCGAAGTCTGCATATTGGACCTCTCTTGGTATTCCGTACAAACAGGCGCTTCAAGACACGTCGCTGCAGCGAATTCGTCGAATCTGGTAGGCGGCGCGCGGGAAGTCGCTCAAATCTGCTGACGCGATGATTGTTGCATGCTGCGCACACACGAGACTTTGTCGACATAGTTGATGATGGAGTAATAACAGAAGGAGTAAGAAATCCTGGAAGGGCACTTTGCAACGCAAAGGAAAACCCTCGCATGGTTGTCTGTGTGGCCGTGGTACCTACCAAACAGAGCTGCCTAGGTGAAATTAATGTCGCTCAGATGAACGGGAAAGGGCAGGAAGGGCAGGGAGTGAGGTCCGTTGGTCCAGGAGGGAAAGAGCAACGTGAGCAAGCATTCCCGCCAGAGAGTGCTTCCTCATCCCTTCCCCGCCCCCGCAGCCCGCACCACGCAGCACAGATCACCTCTCAGACTCATGTCTTGTCTAGATCGTGAGCTAGCCAGGGCAGCATTCGGGAAAGGCTGCTGCTTCGCTCTGGTGGCTTGATCTCTCTCGACAACCCGTCCGGAGACCCTCTTCCGCCAATGTCTCGGTGTGGCACTTCGCAGCCGACCCCCATTGCCCTGCTGCTGCCGACTCATCAAAGTGGCTCAATGCGTTTTCGGGGTTTGAGGTGGAAGAGGGGGAGGGGGAGGGGTTCTCGTTCCCAGCCCCTGCCCGTCTTGCCATTTTCTCGCTGCATCCGCGTGGTTCCGTCTGCGTTTTTCCAGCACAGAAGGCAGCGCACAGCATGATGGGCCGCCTGCCAGCGGCGCGAACGAGGCAAAGCTGGGGGGGCGATAATGTGCGGATTGCCTCGGAAGCAACGATTCCTGGTGGCTCCCCATGCCTAGCCTATATACTGCTGCTCGGTTTGCCATTCCAGACGTCGCAGACTGGCAGACGGGGCAGGACACTGGCACCATTGGGCAGGGGCTCCGGGACGATCACGAGGTGCATGGGCCCCCGTCGAGGTTTGTTATGTCGTTACTGATCATTCGTTTTTGCCCGGGTGAGGGGAAAACCTACATATAGTATGTGAGGTATGAGCAACCAATCCAACAGTGCACCCTGTCGGCCATATCCACGATCAACAAGGTTCCCGTTGGTGGGGATGGGGATGCAGAGGCAGAGAGTTGGTCGAACAGACATGGTTCATAGCGGCCGGCGGGCGAGCAAGAATGCGGTGGTGGTGAGCTAATGAAGGGGGACGACGACACATCGCAAACAAAAAAAAAGCGACTTAGCATGGAATCGGACAGGGCAGCACACGGTGGCCACGCCATATCCGGCCCCAGAGCCCAGCATCAGCCTGCATGTGGCACTTGGCTTGCCCACCCGGACCTAAGATAGGAACGGAACCAGGAAGTATCCTAAGGTAGGCAAGGAAGCCCGGTCGGACAGAGGGTGTAGAAAGCACATTGTCAGCTGGACAAAAGCAGGCGAGGTTGCTCTCCTGGAATAATACCAAAAAAGCCACCACTCCCCTGCCTCCGTCGCCGTGTGTTGGCTCGGGCTGGCACTGACGGAAGTGGACGGAAATGGACGTGGATGCCGCACCACCCTGACCTAGACTAAGACTCACAGGCCACCACAGCACCGCTGGTGTTGGCCAGCAGCCAGAGGTGGCAGCGGCTGCAGCACACACTCGCGCTGTGACGCCTGGCTCGCCTGGTCTTCCCGGCCGCTTTCGGTCTGGGTTGGGCTTGGGTGCCGTCCAGTCCGCTCGTCTTGCGAGTAGGTAACTCGACGCGGTGGTAAATGCCACTTTTCCCTCCCCCCTTCTCACGCCGGCGGCGAATGGAGGGAACGGGACGCGAGGATTACCAGCCCAGTCGCAGCGACGCAGCGACGCAACATCCATCCAGCCTTGACAGACCAGCGGGAGCTCCGCTGACACCGCTGCGCTCCACCACCACCACCACCAACAACCCTGGCGTGCGGTGCGAGACCTGGCTCGCCTGGCTGCGAGGATCCCTCTCTCTAGCTGTATGGAGTTATTAGTGCCCGCGCATCTGCCTGTGACCGAAAACGAATTGATGACGGGAAGCCTGTGACTCTGTGACTCGGTGACCTGACAGAAGTGCGCCTTTGCTTTGCCTTGCTCCGCCCGCCCGCCTCTCTCCCTGGCTCTCCCACTCTCTCCGGCCTTTGCCCTCTTTCTGCCTCGATGATACAAAACCAACGCCATTCCCCAACCCGCCCCCTTTCTCATCTTTTGCTCCCATTCCGCACGCTCCGACCCCCTAACTAGCCAGAGGCTCTCTCCCGCCATCGACGTCCGAACGTGCCCGCACCCTCAGCTTATACCCCCCTCGTGGACTTTTCGCCCAGAAACCCAGACACTAGCATTTCAACGGTCCGAGGTCACCTCCGCCCCGCAGTGCGTTGACGGCCACCTCCGAACAAAGGAAGGCTTACGGGAAAGCAGACGGACGCAAAAACCAGGAAGCGTGGAGGGGACTTTGCGGGAATCAAGCAGCACAGCAAGAGGGGGAAGAGGGTAACGCCCTTGTCCGGGCCCGAGTGCTGCTGTGGCGCGCGAGTTGCGAATGAGACACGGCAAAGACGGTCGACCGAGGACGCGCAAAAAGCAAACGCCCAGCCCCGAAGCGGAGACAACGCATTAACACGCGGCGGCGGCAGCAGCAGCAGCAGCAAAAGTTTCATTATTCGGACGGCAAAGCTAGGCCTAGGCCGCTCTGAATGAACTTCTGCTGAGTCGCTGAGATAGCCGGCAAGCCCGGTCTGAATGTGATCGAGCTCGGCTGAGATTAAATAGGCTCGAGCAGCGACGCTGGGGCGCCAGCGCCCCTTGGCCTCTAGACTCTGGACTTGGCCCGATAATAGGACTCCGTCATCTTTCGGCCGACGGCCGAGGCCGGCAAGAGCAGCAAGCAAAAGCAAAAGCAAAAGCAACGAGCAGTTGGAGAGACAGCAAAAGCAGCAGCGAAAAGGAAACAGGTTCACGCCGGTCCAAACCTGCCCTGCACGCCCCTCCCGTCTCTGCTGGACGCAGCTTTGCACTCTGTCTGGGCCCCTTTCGCTCCACCCTCGCTCGCGCTCTTATCCTCGCCAGATCCCGATTTCCCCTGTCGGTTTGGTTTGGGGTCTCAACCCCTCCATCACAGGGCATCACCATATTGGCCCCCCTTGCCCCTCTATTCCGACCGGCTTTTGACACCCGGCAATACCACGAGAGGAGGAGCAACGACGGCATTGGAGACCTAGGAACCACTGGAGAGGGAGAAAGGAAAGAAGAGAATCAGAAGAATCAGGAGAGGAGATTGTGGATAGTTCTGCAGTCGTCCGCTTCCGCAGGGGTTCTGATCGTACGCTGTTGGCCGGCTGTGCGGGGGGAATAGTTGGCGGTGCTGCCCCCAGCTCACGTCCGACCCAAGGTCTGGCCTTCTGGTGCAACAAAGGCACCGGGTTACACACTCTGACGGTGGACTGTGAAAGCTGGCTCTGAGCCGGCAGTGATGGACGAGATGGAGTTTGTTATGCGTACCCACACCGACACTCCCATTTCCCAGAGCCACCACCCGCAATCGTCCGGCGGCGGCTGCCCATACTTTCGGTCTGACCCCGGGCACCAGTCCAGCTTCTCGCAATCACATCCCCATGCCCTCCCTCACCCCCTCCCACACCCGCACATACACAACCAGAACCATACACTGCCTGGACTGCTCTCACCGACTAGCCGCATAGGCCCGCTCGGCCACTCACACCCGCACACCAACTACGACCCCGTGCACGCCGCCAACAACGGCCCGTGGTATTCGGCCCCGAACTCCCAATATCCTTGGCCGTCCTCCGGGCCTGTGTCGCTGCCGCCGCATCAGCATCCACATGCTCATCCACTCCAGCACCAGCACCAGCACCAGCTCCAGCTCCAGCACCAGCACCTGCATCAACACCCACAGACGCAACTTCCCCAATTGCCGCATTCAAGACCGGGACCTGGCTCTGGCTCGAACTCCGAGCCGCCGTATTTTGGGGGGCTAAGTGGGGGTTCCGTGCCAGTTCACAGTGCAGGAGCGCCCGGCACCGGCCCAGGGCCGATCCAGCCTGGTTTGCTGCCAAACCAGCACCACCTTCCACCCCACCACGATCCGTTCATCGGCGGTACCTCTTACAGCCCATTCGCCTTTCGTCAGTCCGCGGCCGCAGCCACAGCCTTACATCACAACCACCGCTATCCTGCAGTTTCCCCACTGGGTCAGAACAACTCACCTCAAACATCCCACCATCCTCAGCAGCAGCAGCAACCACCGCAACAGTCGCAGCAGCACCACCACAACCAACACCAACACCAACACCAACAACAACAACAACAGCAACAACAACAACAACACCAACAACAACAATCGCAGCACCAACACCAACAACAACAACAACATCAGCAGCAGCAGCAGCAACACCAGATGTCGCTGGCCAGTGATCGATTGCTGCCTCCCCAGCCTCAACCTGCTGCCCCGCGCGGCCTGCCCGCCCTGAACCCACCCCCACCCCCACCTCCGGCAGCGACATCCACGCCCACATCGATCTCTCCGCCCAACATGTCGAGCAGCTCAGGCGAATCGAGCCCGGATGCTCCTCCGGCTAGCCGCCCCTCCATCTTCACACGAAGCATATCTCCCCCGCCCGCACCCGCACCCGCGACCCTACCGCAACCGCCGAGACCGACGCTGTTTGGTGGCCCGGAGCCTTCCCGGACCGACTCCGGCTCAGGCGCCGCTTCGGATCCCGAAGGGCTCTACGCAACATCAACACCGCCTGTACCCCCCAATACTGAACGTCGCCGCGACTACACGGCTCGGATGAGACTTGGGAGAGGCCACCCACCGTCTGACTATGACAGCGACGAAGATCCGGCTGATTTGATGGAGACGGAGAGCGAGACACTCAGCTTTCTTGAGCAATTCTCGGTCGGAAACATTGGTTTCCACGGCCGCGACGATGAGCTACGCATTCGCGCGCAGCAGGTCATTCGGGGCCAACTTACCAACAAGCGTGTGGCATCCAGGAAAGCCATCGGCCAGCTCCAAAGCGTCGAGATCAGCACCCTCGACGAGGGCGAGCGATGTAAGTTTCGTTTGGCACTTCCATTCTTGCTACATAAAGCTGACCGATGTGTACAGCCTGCGTTATCTGCTACAATGAGTTCGGTGTCCCCAACCCTGAGGGTATCAACGAAGCCCCGCTTCGTCTGCCTAACTGCAAGCATATTTTTGGCGACCACTGTATCAAGAAGTGGTTCGAGGAGTCGGATAGTTGCCCATACTGCCGGGATAAGGTCCCTTCGGAACCCGTCCTCGCATCCAATTCTCGCGCCCTTCATCATATTATTCAGAGTTACGCCAACAGCAGCCCGCGATACGCGGTCGCATCGAGAATGGAGGGGCGGCCTCTTTCGTAGGTTTCTTTCTTACTGTAACGCCTATGGCGGTTCTTTCCACTAACACTGACAGGAACGGGGATCCTGCTTACGTTCGCATGTTGGCGCATCGCGACGAGGCCCGGTTTGAGAGCAGCCCACCGAGAGCCTGGCAGACGGGGGAGAGGCGCTCGCCGCCCTCGGAAGCTTCGGAATCTCGTAGGCGCACACGGGCTCGGCACGGCAGCTTTCGCGGCTCGCCTTCCACAAACACGGGCAACAACCGCCCCAATTCGCACGCAGGGATGAATCCGACAGCACCTCTGCAGCAAAGCCCGGCTCGTGAGCGTGTAAATGCCCCTTACCAGCCTCATTGGGGCTATCCCGATCATCGGCAGCCACTAACAGCACCTCTCACGGGGAGACAGTTTATGCACCACATGCCCAGCAACCCGCGTTTGTATGGCTATCCAGGGGTGGGTCGCCCTCCCAACATGACCGTGGAGCCGCTCGGATTAGCCCCACCTTCCATGCCGCCGACGCAGATGGGGCCCGGGTACGGCCCGTTGTTGAGTCCCGTTGAGGACCAGCGCTACCAGAATCCACTTAATGGGGGATCTGGTGCGCACCCCCCCGCCGAATCTGGACAGCTCCCCGGAACGGCCCACATGACGGCGTATTCACAGCAACTTCCTCCGGTTGGCGCTCTCGACCCCCCGAGTTTCCCGGGCACTTCAAACGCAGCCAATGGCCACTCGGGGGCCGCTGGAGACTGGCTGCAGTAGCACCGCAGTGTTTACTGGCAACTTATTCGGGTTGCCGAAATCCGTCGGGGCGTAACATTGATCATCGTTGAGCCTCTCAGCTCAAGATGAAACTCAGGCTCCGAATTTTGGCCCTAATAACCCCGGCCGAGATGGAGACACATGGAACAGACTCGACTCATTGTTACTGCACGATTTATTTTTTTTCACGATGCATAGTTATAGACTTCCTCGATCATGGCATTTGGTTTCTTTCGGATGATTACGACCCCGGAGTTCTGCGGATGGGTTTTATGGCGTATTACGACTGCGCATATTGGTTGCCGACCGCTCGATTTCGTTCCGACGCCCTCTCATCGCGCAGTCAGCAACGCAGGAGGGATTGGGGGAAGGGGGATGCGGCCGTGGAGGACAACAGGGATGGGGCCGTGGAAGCCCCAAGTAAGAGGATGGCCGACTTATCGCGGGGTTCTTATCAAGAAATCAATGGATGTTACGATATGGGCTGGGAGGTTGCTCTCTTTTTTATTTCTCTTCGTGCTTTCCGTTGTTTCTCACGAGCAAGACATGAATGGGATGCATGATCAGGGACGGAGCGTGATCTGGAATACGTGAACGACTACTGCTGTGGAAGAAACGAAGTCGGTGTCTCAAGGGGACAGACACATCGAGATTGCCAGACAACAATCCAGGCACAGAAGACACAGCTTTGAACCTTTCTCTCCGCAATCTGGCGTTGGGTGTGTGTGCACACATTTCCTCTCCTTACCATATGGCCCTGGCATTCAATTCTCGAGATTGTAGCGGAGGAGCTGGACAAGCTGGCAGACAAACATATTTTCAAGTGGCTAGCTAATGGGATCGATTTGGCGCCTTGGAGATGACGGGACCCAGGAGGCGGGAGACAGTAACGACTCAGGGAGAAAATTGGGACTTACCTTGAGTACAATATACTACGGATTTTCTGTGTTTGTCTGCGCATGGGAGCAAATGGCGTGCCCGATAGTAGTCAAGTGGTGTGAATGGGTGCTCTTTAATGCTGTGATGCAGCTGCAGGAATATAATTGCAGTTTCTGAGGGCATTTCTGTTTTCAAGCAATACTTACTCTCAAGAATACGAAAGCCGCAATCTGACTATTTGGATGTGCACCTTGTTGACTGTCGTGTACCATGCCCACACTATCCACATCTCAATGCTCTCACGAGACTGTTGAATGCGGCGGCCGTGTATTCGTTGCCTTTCTTCGTTTCCATCAAGGTGCGCACTCACCAAGGTCCGCGGAGGGAATGATACACAAGGCTAGGCCCGCGACCACGTCCGCACGATACGAAGTTTAGAGACTGGAGGCGTTCCTCCGAGTCGGCATATGCAAAGCCCAAGGCCAACGGGCCTGGATGAGTTGGAGACAGGGGAAATGCTCCGAGTCAAGGTTTCTCGACCGCGATAAACCTTCACGCCGGGGAATGATGCGCAGATAATTAGGTATAACAACTCGAACCGATTTCGGCGCATGTGCATCCACCAAGACTGCGTTGGCCGTTTCGATGTTTGACTGGTAATTGTGATGCTTAGGCTAGGTAGATAGGATGGATGGTTTTCCGCGTATATGATTCCCACAAACTCCATCCTGGATGCGCTTCAATGTGTAATATGTCATGAATTTCCAAAATAAATGATATCATTTGATGTCGTCGCCTCACAGCTTCGACTGGTTTTTCCTCGTCGTCTCCCCGCCGCTGGCCCTTGCCGAATGCATCAGTTCCCACGCAAAATTGGCCAGTGGTCCACGCGCATCCCCATACCGCCTCGCTTCTTCGCTGCTCGCTTGCCTGCCTGCCTGGCGCGCCGCGATTCCTTGGCAGATGGCGGAGAGACGGAATATATTGAAGGCTTGAGCCCATTGCAATTCGCGATTCCTGTCACGATCCTGGTCCCTGTCCGAGAGTGACAACTCAAGCGATGATGACGAGCCCGAGGCGCGAGGGGTCGGGTTAGCAATGGAGAAGTAAAGTGTTGTGATTTCTTCGGGAGTAGGGAGACCGCGGGTGGCACGCGGCTTGAAGCCTGGGTGTACGTTGATCGACTTCCGTGGGTCGAGTTTGGCGGTGTAGTAAGGGGTGAGGAGGTTAGATAGGTCAGAAAGGGGGTTGCCGATGGTAGACATCTCCCAGCTATGTAATAGAGGTGTTAGCATGTGGCACGCATCGTTCAGCGCATTTGTATCGGTGGAACTCACTCAAGGATACCAATCACCCTCGGTTCCGTCTTGTGGAAGACGAGGTTGTCGATCTTGAAGTCGCCGTGGATAAGCGTCCCCCTATCGACGGGCTGCTGGCTCTCGTCCCCGAAGAAGGACATCATCTCAGCGAAATGCGGAAGCGGCCCAACGGGAATACGCGTCTCAACGTCTCGGATGGCGGCCTGGGCGTCGCAGATGGTCCGCCATGTTTTTACCTGGCGCGAGTAAAAGCCGGTGGGCTTGCCGAAGCCCTCGAGCCCTACCTCACGTGGGTCGATTCGGTGTAGCTTGGCTAGTACCCGTACGGCATCGGCCCAGATGGCGCGGCGTTGGTCGGGAAGCACGTTGGGGATAATGGGGTCCTCAAAGATGCGGCCGTCGAGGAACGACATGATGTAGAATGGCGTTCCGATGACGGATTCATCTTCGCAGAGACAGTATGCCTTGGGCACGGGCACGTCGGTGTTGGCGAGGGCGGCGATGATGCGGTACTCGCGCTCGACCTTGTGGGCTGTCTTGGACACCAACTGTCCGGGCGGCTTCTTTCGCAGCACGTAGCGCCTGCCGATGGGCGATGTGAGTTGATATGTAGGGTTGGATTGGCCGAAACCGAACTGCAGTCCGTTAGCTTTCCGAGTTATGGGCGATGTGTTATCGAGCGAAGACTGGAGATCGCACCTGTTTAATTTCCAGCGGCACCTCGATTTCGGGCACGTTCCGCGAGATCCACGTCTCCAGCGACCGAGTGTCGATTGGCTGCCTCACCCTCCCTGCCATGGTGTCTCTTTCCCTGTAAGCGGCCGCAATATGCGGATGTTGAATTGAGATCGCAACACAGTCGGGAGCAGGTTTCGCCGCCAACACAGTAAAGGTGGTTGGGACGCTGCACCACTAGTTTCGGCGACAACAACGCAGAGCCAATGAGAAATGTAGTCTTGGCGCCAAATGACAACACTTCGCTTCGGTCCTGAGTATTCAATCGGTCGTCGGGCGTCGAAAAGGGGAAGATGCTGCAATACCGTTCCGAGTCGTAGCGTAGGTAGTTAATGAATGGGAAGCAAGCTGATGGTGGACTCTGGAAGCTGGGTTGACGAGCCGAGGCTCAAGCTCGGTCATCGTGTGCCCCGGAACCCCGCACGGAATGAGCCGTCGCGTTCTCCATCACTCGTTGGCGCTTCGAAGCTGCTGCTTCCTAACTCTGCATCAAGGGGTGGCAGTGGTTGGATAGATCTGGTGGTGAGAATGATCAAGACGAGACCGAGTTGCACGGCCTATACATATTTCGGCGGAATTGGCTTTGCAACGAGACGTGGCCCAGTACACCAACCTCAACTGAAGGGAATTGAATTCCGGGTAGCAATGCACCCCGCACACTGCCGCCGCTTCCCGCCGCGTGGGGGTGGTGTGCCGTGCCGTAAACTCGGGTCCATCTTGACTCCAATCTCGACCGCAGCTTAATGTATCCAGACAAGCTTCAGCCATCATTCAGATATGCTTGGTAGAAGAGAAACAGCGAGGAGGAACCCAGAGAGAGGCATTTCCGATAGCTCCATGTCAAGCCGAACAAGGAGTACGTTTTCTGCTGCCTCAGTGCAGGCCCACATGATGCTGAAGAAAGCATCAGCTTCCAAGGGCCCAAACGGAAATAACTAACCTCCAAACTTGAGTTCCGACATCAAAAACATCCTCTACTCAAAATGAACCACCTGAGGATTCCCAAAAAATCTATTCCCAAAAGACAAAAAAAATTGCAAAAAGAAGATTCGAATTCTGGGTGTCCAGAAGAGGGTTTCCAAAGATTGGGGAATGGAGTATTTTAGGCCAACCCACGGTCACATCCGGTAAAAGGCAGGAGATGAGTTCGGTCTGAGTGGGCCTACTCCGACAATTTCCGATTGCAAAACTAACCTATATACCCTCTGCCTCCTGCAGCACCACAAGTCGGCTGAGCACGGACGAAACCGCAACGTTGTCATCGTCGACGGCAACAAACTACCACGGGCACACAGCACGACAGAGCACAGAATTCATAGCAATCTCAAAACAATTAAATTGTTAATCTGCTTGGGGCTTCCTTTTCTTTTTCTTTCACATGCACTTTTCGCATATCTCGACAATTGATATTATCTGCCTCGCAAACAACACTTCATTGGTATTTCCAGCGGTGCAACCCTCTTGAAGCAAACGTCAACATAAAGGCAGCAAGAACGGCAGCAAGAAGAGCCAAGTGCCCACCACTAACCTTTTTCTTCTCAAGACCGAACCAGCAGAGATTTGTGAAATTTTTGGTTCTGTATTTTATGCCTGTACCTGTCTCATTTTGCCCATTCGCATCCAGCCTTTGCCAAATAAAACCCGCTCCTAACGCCTTGACAACAACGACCCATTCCTTATATCCTTATGATACATAGAGGGAGAACAAGCCTGTTCTCCGTTCCGCAACTGCAATCTATGTAACTACATTTCTTCTGCACTCTGCGGTCACATTCATTATCCGCAGTCTCCCTAATCATCCTCAATGTCATCATCGCTCAGCACCAGGCTCTGTATCGGGAGTCCGGACATCGCTAGCGCTTCGTCGCCCGTCTCGTCTTTTACCTTGCCACGGTTGAGGATCATTCCCAGGCCTTGCTTCTGCCTCCTCTTCTTGGGCGAACCATCCTCTGTGGGCTTGTCTGTTGCCCACGATTCGCCCTCGCCGGCCTGTCCACGCGCATCTTCATCTTCCTCATCGTCTGTTTCGCCAGCAGCCCCCAAACCAACTCCCTGGAACGACACTATTCGGTCGAGATCCCTAATCCTCATCGTTCCAAATGTGCAGCGCTTCCTACGCGCAATATGTGCCATGTAAGGGAGGCGTTCGAGAAGCATCTCCTGTCTGCCTGCATTGCCTAGCGACAAGAGCGGCGCCGGGGACGAGCTACTGTCATCATCAGCAGCTCCGTGCTGTGCCAGCCGACTCAACAATCCTCTCTGCGTGCCGCTGCCCCAGGAATCCACTCCACCGCCAGTGACCCCTTGGCTTTTTCTGAAAACGGCCGGGCCACTCAGGAATCCCTGCGGCGGTCCTGGTCCCCCGTCTTCGCCCTTGAGCATCTTGGTGGTCCACATGTCAACAAAGCTCTCGAGCTCTTCTTTTGCACGCCAAAGCTTCAGGTAGGCCGGATAGAACATTTTGAAGGAGTCCCCGCCGCGTCCCGCCGGGTGCGTTCGCCGTTTTACGGGCGATGGTAACGAGAACAACAGCCCCCGCACGGCGACTTGGAATGCCATCTCGTCCTGCCGAAGGAGATGACTACCCGAGTCCTTACCGCCGTAGCCGCCAGAACCACCCCTGCCATTGAAGAAGATATCCCAGGACGGACAGAGAAGGTCACTTTCCGAGAGATATTCTAGACAGCCATCGAGATAGTCGACCGAGGAGTATAAGTCCATAGGCCCTGTGGGTTCGCAAGAGAGCGCGAAGTTTTCGTGTAGTGCCGAGATGAAGGTGTGTGTGTCGGTACCCGTCTCGTCAATAAGAGTGTCAACTGCAACTTCGGACCGTTTCGGGCGTGATAGATGTGCCATGTACCCAGGCAGCATTTCTACCGCTGCTTCGGCAGACCCAGCGACTGGTGGCTGTTCCGCGCGTTTATTGTAGACAACTTTGCCGACTGCGTGGAATATTCCAAGTGTCGCTTCCCTTTGCGATACTAGCTCGAGACTCTCTTGCTCGCCCTTCGTCAAGGCTGGCACGTCCTTTGCTCCGCGTTTCGACTTCGTAAAGGCAACTTTCGAGCCCCAGTCTGCCTCACTGTCTCCCTTCACACAGAGAAATTCTAAGGACGAGATCGCACTTCGGATGTCGCCGATCTCCCCCAGCCGTTTCAAAACGAGCGGTCCCGGTGTTCGACGACGCCCAGACTTCCTTGCCTCTTTCTGAACTACCAACTCGAGTGCTTTCGCAAGAAGAGATGGAGCAATGGAATTGAACTCGATGACACCTGTGCCTGGATGGCGGAGAATCTCGGGCCCGAGTAACCTGTGCGCGGTGAAGCTATCCGCGCTTGCAGACGCTGTTGTAAGTAATGTCTCGGATACCACCATAACGATCGGGGTAATAGGGTCCGAGTTCGAACTTTGACCGAAAGTCGAGAGTGCGGGCGTGTTCGCTGCCAGAAACTGCAATATCGTGTTTCGAAAAGTCATCATACCAGTCGAGGAGCGCATGAACGTATTCGGAAACTCTTCAATCAGGATTATTCTCCTGTCCGACGTATGTGTCGTCGAGCCATTCATAGACGGTGGAGGCGGCGTATCCGACTCCAAGTCGAGTTGTCCAAACTTCCCACCTCGGCCTAGAAATTCTTCAAACTGCGATGCCGCTGACTGGTACCCCTGTGCCACCCCGAACGAGTTGTTCGGGTTCCTCCATTCAAGCACATCGCATCGCATATCCTTGGCCAACAGCTGTACCGTCGTCGTCTTCCCGGTACCGGCAGCACCCTTCAACACGAGCAATCGTTGTCTCAACCGGCCAGCAAGAACATCATCCAGCCACTTCCTCACATCTGCCACCTTTTTCTTGTGCACCGCCAGCTCCTCAAGATTAACCGGTCCAAACCGCTCCGACCACGGCCTCGAGTCATTGTCGCAGACAACCGTTGAACCCCCCACACTGCTCCGTTGCTGTTTGAGAAACTTCTGCCCGGCAGCAGGGTTGAACATTGATGACGACGGCCCATTCCCAGACTGCGAACTCTCCTTGAACCGCTTGTGAGCCGTCTTCCCGACAATACTCGACCCCACGGCCGTCTTGTTCAGTGTAAGTTCGTCATCTTCGGAGATCGGATCGCTGATGATATCGTCGAGGGCGAAATCCTTGGATTCCTTGCTCGTGCCATTCGATGCCGCAGCCGCCTGGCTGCGCTGGACTTGCTTCGAAAAGAGCGTTAGCAGGTCTGCGGTCCTCCCCTTTTCTTCGAATTTGGCTTTCTTCCGTCCTCCAACGCGGGATTTCTCCGGGCTCGTACTAGGGCTCTTGGTTGGGCGGATTGTCGTCAGTCGACTGCTCTGCGATGGGGGGAGAGCAAGGGGGATCGCTTTGGCGGCTGTCGCTCGCGTTGTTCGTTTTTTGACGGGGCTGGGCGAGGTGGGAGAGTCAATGCTGATGCTGCTGTTGAGCGGTCGGGCCGGTGGCGGCTTCGAGTCTGGGGACGAGAAGAGGAAGCGCTTCAGGGTGTTTTTGTTTTTCTGCTGGACTTCGTCTTCGTCGTCATCCGAGTCGTCAACAACGGCGCGCTTCCTTCGCTTCGCCGGAGACGCCATAGCGAGTGGTGAGAATTTTCGCGATGCGGCATTCGTCACATAGCAATTCGGTGGTGCATTTGGGGTTCAATGGCGAGGTCGAGCATTGCAGCAGGCAAGTTTGTTGCCGTCAGAAGACGCGGGTAGGCAGCACAGGACAAACAGTTGGGACCCAAGCTTGCAGGGCTCAGCCTTGCAGATTCGCCAATCGGCCCCGGTTTCTTGGGCGCCAAGATACAGGGGTTGGACAGGTCTCGACAATCATTCAACCCTAACCCAGAGCATCGAACAGAACAGCCTCACAACCTGTGCTGGTCAAGAGAATTTACAAACAGCACACGTTGAAGGGGCTAGCAGTGAAATTTGATATTTACGGTTTTCCTTTTTGGTATCTACCTAGGACATCTCTTTTTCACATCCGTTATTTCGTACACACTTCAAAATACCCAGCCCTTGAAGTCATCAACAAATCTCACCGCGGCAGCGAGATATCTCTCATGAACATCCCCCCATGTTTGTGACGCCGCTTTCATTGCTCGTATGGCTGTTCCAAATTAGTCTTTAAACTCTTGGTGTAGTAGAAACAGAAAACATACCTTTCACGAAATGTGCATCCGTACGCCATTCGTTAGTGAGCACCTCATGCTCAACATATTTCCATCCTTTTCCCTTGAGGTCAGTCGGGATATAATCAGGGTCGATCTTAGGCCGTAGCTCAGCAATATAGACCGCAAGCGTCAGCAACCACCACTGTCTGACTAGACTGAGGTGAAACTTGGTGGGCAGAAAAGGCAGCAAAATGCGAACTGCATGGCTGGTGGTGAGAACATGGCAGAGGAAAAAGTTGTAGGAATGTGTTCCGGGCGGGACAGTCGCTACAAGTAATGCCACAGCTGCTTCTTGTGACTCCTGAAATTGCTTTACCGGGTCGGCAAGTTCCCAAGCATTCCAGTACTCCAGCACCAGCGACTCGTGCTTTTGAAATAGGGGCTCGATGTTGTCGAAGCCGGGCTCTTCAAAGATACCTTTGAAGTGATCATCGTTGGCGAGCTTTTCGAGGAGCTCTGCAGGTGATGTAGAGTTGAGTGGGGATTTGGTGGTGAACGATGGGTCGTCAGTGTATTTGTGCAAGAAGTTGTACTGTACTGAGGCAAGCCCGAGCGCTTCCATGGCGATCTCGCGGCTATCAAACTCATAAGCATATCCAAGGTGGATGAGAGGGTGGCCAACTACGCAATGGTGTGAGCAATGAGTTGTTCAGGCGCGCGCTGGATGAGACTTACGACCACCAATCAGGCCATTCACCAGAGGCTCTTCACCCTCTAGCAAGTAGTCCTCGACAACCTTCTTCCAGTTGTACGAATACTTTCTCGAAGACAGCGCATCCTCATAAAAGTCAATGTAGGCTCGCTGGTATTTCTTGTCTCCGAAAAAGTCCCTCCAGTCATCCTGGGTAACTTCGGAGGGGGAGGGTTTCCATGGCTCCAAGTCTTTGGATTCCTCTTCATAAATGTGATGTAGCTGATGCGGTTGAGCGCCGAACCAGTAAGCCGAACACAGGATATGCGGCGTGTGGTTGTCAAATTGGAGGTCGTGGTATATGATGGAGTGGTTCAAATGGTTTGCCCGCAAGAGATGCTTAAGGGTCCGCGGTGTCTTGTCCGGGTGCGAGTCGATCTTGTGGACCTCAACGGAATCGATGTCGATGCCCTTGTCCCTGGGAGCCACCAGCCGATTCAATATCGGCACATATGAGAGTAGTGTCGCCATAGCACTGCGCTTTATCTACCAGAAATCTCCGATGAATTGGACTGATATCATGCGAGAATGTGGATAAGTGGCAGCTCGGTGTTACAGTGAATGTTGAATTTGTTGGGAAGCGGCTCAGGTGATGTCAGCGGGTGGTTTGCCGCTGCCAGCCGCCAAACAGCCCGCGGCAAATCCCGCTGTCGGATGCTTATCGGCATTGGGCGCTGCGTCATGCCGGCCGACCCCTCCCCCGCCTTTCCCGCGATGCCTGGCGCGAGTTTTGCCCGGAGTCGGGCTCTTGTGGATACAAGTTTTGTTGTCCTGTCATTATTTAGTCCGTTCGACTTCATACACACCCAATTACTACGAAAGACCCTCCCGAAGAAGAAAAATGGCACCGCCAGCTATCATTGCGCCCTCAATCCTCTCGGCCGACTTCGCCAACCTTGGCGAGGACTGCCGGAGGACTATTGCCCAGGGCGCCGACTGGCTCCATGTCGACATCATGTACGTCCACCATTCACTTTGCCATCTTCCTGGGTAGTCCCATGCTCACTGCCGGTACAGGGATGGGCACTTTGTGCCCAACCTCACGTTTGGCCCCCCTGTCGTCGCCAAGATCCGATCCCACGTCGACCGGCCGACCGAGAGCCACGGCAAGGGGACGTTCGACTGCCACATGATGATCGCTGAGGTACCTCCCTGACCAACACCTGCGCCAATGATCACCAGCTGACTTCGCCTTACCCCTGAATAGCCCAAGAAGTGGGTCAAGGAGTTCAAGAACGCCGGCTGCGATCTGTACTGCTTCCACTACGAGGCCGCATCCTCTTCGGCCGCCGAGAGCCCCGAGGGCGTGTCGGAGCTTAATACTAGCCCCAAAGAGCTGATCCGATACATTCACGACAACGGGATGCTGGCTGGTATTGCGATCAAGCCCTCCACCCCTGTCGATGTGTTGTGGGATATCTTGGAAACCCCTCACGACAAGGAGAGGCCCGATGTGAGTGTGTATGTCCGGCGTCTATTTGCATCAGCTAACCCAATAAATGTATAGATGGTTCTTGTCATGACGGTTGAGCCAGGGTTTGGAGGCCAGAAGTTCATGGCATCCGAGCTGCCGAAGGTCGAGGAGTTGCGGAAACGGTACCCGGATCTGAACATCGAGGTTGACGGCGGTCTCGGACCTGGCACAATAGACCAGGCTGCTGATGCTGGAGCGAACGTTATCGTCGCCGGGAGTGCCGTATTCGGTGCCAAGGATCCGGCCGAGGTTATTGCCTTGCTGCGCGAAGCGGTGGACAAAAGGAGCAGAAAGCTATAGAGCCATATGTGATGCAATCTAACTCGAGCTGATGCCTCCTTGGTCTCGCGGCCATATCTGAAAAGGTCGCGGGCTGATTTCATCTCATCTTACAGCACGCGAGCCCATTGGCAGACATCCAGTGTACACATACAGGTGACATTCAGCTGACAATCTCTCTCCACGAGGTTGGCCAGTTAGCTCAACAGCAGTTAATCAAATACATGTTACATGGGCAAGTCCATGGCACCGTCTGGTATTTTTTGGGTGTTCTATTTCACTGATTATTCTGTGAAACCCTAGCCTGATCTCGCTAAGATTTGGGTTGCTGTATCACGCGGTTCAACTATTCACCTCGCCCAGGAACAGTCTTTCAGTTTCGTAGCTAGTTTGCCATCTACTCATACCCCCTGAAGATGTCTCCTGAGGTGGAATCTGAACAGCATTGACATCAACTTACCAAGTCGAACGAAAGGCGCTATGCAATCCTACAATCAGGCCCTATTCACCTTAATCCAAGTCAGCATAATGCACAATATCGAGGACATATCCGACGGCAATGCAATTCACAAGTTTTTTCTTTACGGGAGGGCTCATAGCTCATGACAACATCCAGAGTGACTGCCATCGTGTGTCTCTCAAGGACACCAATATGAATCCCCCCCACGGTGGTCCTTGACTTGCTCTCGGGAAGTTTTACTTACCAGCCAGCCTTCAGCAGGACACTCACATCTCAAGCTACCTAGGTACCATTGCAAGATCTCGTTGCGCTCCCAGTCCCTCCACATCGCCATCATCTTCGGTCACCAACAACACTTACTCATACGACCAGAGCTGGGCCATCAGTCTCCATAAGCACCGGAAACGATAAGCCAAGCCGTCCAGCTACTCAAGTAAGGGGTCGCCATGTGCCATCAGCGGGAGGTTATCATGAGTTGTGGACACATCCACAAAAGATTTGTACGATGCAGGCACGCGACCCGGACCGAGGTTTGCGAAGGCCCTTGCTGGGTTGATGACAACACCCCTAGATCCATTGTCCCCCACGTGAGCTGTGGATGGGAAGAGTGCCGTTCGTTCAATCTACACAGATTTGGACCCCCACATGTAATAGGATACACTATGTTGTTTTCCTGACGTGTGATTTAAAGACCGGCCGGTTCTTTAGGATGTAGATGATTCTAGTTACACAGCTACCTTACCTACCAGGAGGTATATTCCCAGGCATAGTAGAGACAAAAACGGTCTTCTGTTGCCGGCAGGGCAGATTTGTAGACTATCTCGACACACGCAGTTGTTTGATTTCGGTTTTCATTTTCATTATTTTTTGAGAACTGAGCACTGAACACTTTGTTTACGTCGTTTGGTTTTCAGTATTTGAATACCATATCAGTTTTGGTACTACGTGAGCAGAAAGCCGCCACGCCCTTGCAGAACAATGCCATATACCAGAGCCAGGTAGACTTGAAGATTCAAAATTGCCAAATCAGGAGCACAGCCCATCACTCCAACAATGAATTTGTTTTTGGCCCGTTGAGGTCTTTCTAAAAGGAACTGACAATTGATGTATCAAAAACGGCAGTGCCATCCCATCCGAACTTGAAACGACACATCAGAACATTGACATAGAAATACCAACCGCCAATTTCCCCGGAACGATGCTGTTCACGCCGAGACACGTACCACGCCCAAACCGTTCTTCAAGAGAGAATTTCCCCTCGCCTGCTCAGTCTTTCCGGACATAAAGCCTTCCACCTTAACACCACCATCAAACCCCGAGAGCAAGCCAACCCGCAGTTCTTCAACTGCCGCCAAGCACTTCACCCGAAGCCGTCGAATCAAACAAGACGCCATCATCATCAAACCCAACAAGCCCCACGATGTGTTACTGGGAAGTATACCCTTGCGAGTGTGGCCACACCTTCCGCAAGGCTCAACCGTGCGAAGAAGGCATCTCTCCAGCCGAGTACTGCCGCTTTCCCTTCTCATGGACCATGGCCTACTTCCAGACCATTCCAGGCGGCTGTGGGCGCGAACGCTGCAAATGGATTTGCCACAGCTGCGGGGGGATGAACGACTCTCGAGATGCAACATGTTCCCGCTATGGCTGCGGTCATGTGCGATGTAGGGGCTGCAGATTCGTCTTGCTGCCTGTCTCGGTTTCTCGCTAGGAGGGAAGGGGGCGACGGGCATAAAGGGTACTGGGAGGGTGAGGGCTGGAATCAAAGGCTTCTCATGTTTCAAAATCGAAACCACTGGGAAGCTGCGCATTCCGAACGAGTTTGAGGTATCCTAGGTGGTAGAAACGAAGACACAAGCAAGACCCGGACACCGTGAGACTGAAGACGGTCTCAGGTCAGTGCTGAAGGCTACTATTGAAAACAATGGCAAAGGGAAGGTACTAACTTTCATCTCATCTTCAACAGGGCAACATAGCTGAATGCGAATTCGAAAAACCTAGACACGACCCACGGCTAGACACACCCGTTGCCATTTCGACAGGCAAAATTATTTCCCACGCCTAGCATGGACGCTTGTCGCTTCCCACCCGGCCACTTTGAGAGCACAACAGTCGCAAACCTCAACCTCGCACTCTAGCCAAAAACGATGGAAGTTGATCGCTTTCCGGACCGCCTTTAAGACTCGGACCTCAACCAGGTAGGTGACTACCTTTACCAACCAACCTGGCCCCTCGCAGCACTTGCGCCTTCAACTAGGTACTGACGCGGTCAATAGGTACCATCTCGTCGACTCTCGCCGCCTAGCAAAGCCTCGCGGTACACCTCACAGCCGACAACCCATAAAGCAACATTCAACCAACCAATCAAGATGTGCTATTTGCAACACGAAAGATACAGATGCGGTCATTACCTCACCACAACTCAGCCATGCGAAGCTAGCCTTCTTCCCAGCGAGTTTTGCGAGGGCCCCTGGAGTCAAGCCAACTTCACCACACCACTTTGCTGCGACCGATGCCTCTGGACCTGCCACAATTGCTCGGGAGTCAACACCTACCGGGTTTGCGTCTGTGCCACTATCGGCTGCGGCCACAGTCTACTTGACTGCAAGGATGCCTGCTGCAAATTCACGCATGTCTTAGACCCTGGCCCGGATCTTGTACCGGGTGAGCAGACAGTGGTAAAAAAGGAAGAGCCGGAGGAGGGAGAGAAGACGACAGAACAGATGGAAGAGAACCGGGGAGAGCAAATGAAAGAGCTAGAGGAGGCGGTACAGGCAAAACAGGCAGAGAAGACCGAAGAGGTAAAGGAATCGGATGAGACAGAAGATGAGGATGGTGAGTATGATGATGACGATGATGAGGTACAGTTAATCAGGGTGGTGGAAGTGATGAGAAAGGTCTGAGGGAGAGACAAGGGCAGACTTCTCGGCTTTTGAGAGTAAAAGGCCTTGGCTTTTGGCCCTACTGGGCTCCCATAAGCTCGTTAAATACATCGCTGGTTTCTTCCCTCCTTCTCCGGGGCATCTATTCGCAGCAGCTGGGTACAGGGACTGCCTGTTCTTAGCAATTGAGTGTTTGCGCAAGACAAACGGTAAGGGAAAATGGTATGGACCTTTGATGGCAGCTGATCATAGGTTGGCGTAACTGGTGTAACCAAGCTCCTCACTTCGAGGTGGTAACCATGAGGGAAGGAGAGGAGAGGAGAGGAAAGTCCAGGAAAGTGGGTGTCCGACCTGGGTAACAGATAGACACGACATTTTCACCCTCAGAACGAAACGAAATGAGGCGCGCGCCATAGATATGGAGATGTCTCCAGCCGCATGCACGCATCGGCGTGATGAAGGCAAAATTAGCAACACGGGGCGGTCCCGCATCAACGGTCCCGAAGCCCAATGGACGGTACGGCGGCTCAATGCAGGCCCTGCCCGCCCGCCGTTTCAGCGATCTCCAAACAGACGCCGCCGTTTAGCGGTGCGCGGGTTCCAGGAGCCGGGGAAATGGCCAGCCTACCACCACTGGCTGTTGGCAGGTAGCGTCGGCGTCTAGAGAGGGTCCTGCGGGCGAGGGGGGGCATATGGCATGAATGATATCGGCGAGGTAAATCGTAGAGATGGCCCCTCCACAGTTGCGTAGTGCCACCTCGTCGCGGGCTGCAAATGGGCAGGCGCTTCAAGTGTCATACTGGTCTTCGACTCTGACGGGAATCTGTCGTATGGATTGAAGCATTGAAGTTAGACTCCGCGCCTGTCGTCGAGCAGCCAATCGATAGCAACTTCTCAGGGGCCCATGCCTTTCGCTTGTTGGTGTGCATTAAAAACCCGGACCCACACAGATCTGCATCGGCGAGCTTGGACGACTTTCTATTTATCAAAGTCAGCCCACTCTCCAGGATTGCCTTTTGCCTTTCGACTTGCATCTCGAAAGTCTCGGGCAAGGACGAATTTCTGTGCAACAATCTCAATCGAATCCTCGCAATGAAGAGAAAGGCAGATGTATCCGCCGGAGGGAAGAAGCCGGTGAAAAAGCGGTCCAAGAACAGTAAATCTCCCCACGATTGCTTGCGCCACCATGATCAACCTTCGTCTCCATGGTTAACCAGTTGTAAATGGTGCTGACTAGACCCCTAGCACTCACCGATGACGAAGCCAAAGCCCGGTTCCGAAAGAACCTATTCGATAAGTCTGTTCTCGCCAAGTACACAGCAGGATATGCCTCCTCGAGCCCATACAAGCATAGCGTGATCACGGAGCTGGTCGACGATTCCCTGTTGCGCAAAGTCCGCACTGAAATCCAGGCCAATGTCTCCTTCACACCCAAAGAGACCGACATCTACAAGATTCACCAGAGCGGCGATCTGGCAAACCTGGACGGCCTCGATAACGATGCCCTGGCCAAGCTGCCCTCCCTCCTCGCCCTCCGCGACGGTCTCTACTCGCAGACCTTCCGCGACTATGTCTCCCATATCACCGGCTGTGGGCCACTTAGCGGCCGCAAGACAGATATGGCCATCAACGTATATACTCCGGGATGCTATCTTCTCTGCCACGACGACGTCATCGGGTCCCGAAAGGTGAGCTACATCTTGTACCTCACCGACCCCGACACCCCTTGGAAGCCCGAGTGGGGCGGTGCTTTGCGCCTGTTTCCTGTCGAAGACCGTGTGGGCAAGGACGGCCAGGTAGCCAAGACTCCCTTGCCGGACGCCGCGAAGGTAATCCCTCCGGCCTGGAACCAGCTGTCGTTCTTTGCTGTGCAGCCGGGGGAGTCCTTCCATGACGTTGAAGAGGTGTACCACGCCGCATCCAAGAAGGAGCTGGAGAAGAATGGTGGCCGCATCCGCATGGCTATCAGTGGCTGGTTCCATATCCCGCAGGTCGGAGAGGACGGTTGGGTTCGGGGCGCGGAGGAGAAGGCTGCTCGTAAGAGCGGCTTGATGCAGCTGCAGGGCAACCCGGATCAGCACGACCGCCCGCAGGCGAAGCCCATCCCAGTGTTGAGGAGTAAGACTGATGAGAGCGACGAATTCGCCTTCGAGGACGAGGCCGATCTGGAATTTCTGCTCAAGTATCTCGCTCCAACTTACCTAACACCGGACACGATAGAGCGAGTCGCCGAGCACTTTGAAGAGGAGTTCAGCATTACTTTGCCAGACATTCTACATCCCAAGTTCTCTGCGAAGGTTCGTGCGTATGTCGAGGCACAGGCATCCAAGGCGCTGCCTGAGAAGAGCGAGGAGATCGAGAAGGGTGCTTGGAAGGTAGCCCGACCACCCCACAAGCACAGGTATATGTACCTCCAACCTGGGGAGGCTGAAGCAGAGGACTCTCCTTTGAAAGAGCTGCTGGAGGTTTTCCTGCCCTCCAAGCAGTTCCGCATTTGGCTGCAAATGGCCACCCGTTCGCTTGTAGAAAGCCACGATCTCCTTGCACGACGTTTCCGCCGGGGCCAGGACTATACACTCGCTACTGGACACGAGGGAAAGCCGCGTCTGGAACTCAATATCGGCATCACTGCCACCGAAGGCTGGGGTGATGATGCCGATGACGACGATGCATCGGATGATTCGTCCGATACGTCAAGCATCGAAAACGGCGCAAACGGCAAAGGCAAGGGTAAAGCCAAGGCAAATGGCAGCAGCGCGAAGCCCAAGGGTAAAGGCAAGGCGGTCGACAAAGTTGTTGAAAAAGAGGAAAAAGAAGTTGCCGAAGTCGGCGGCCACGAGGTATACATGGCCGGTGATGATGACAGCAATGAGGATGCCGCCATATACAAGAGCAGTGCCGACGAGGACAACATTCTCTTCTTCCAGGCAGCGGCATGGAACAAAATGACCCTGGTGCTGCGTGACAGCGGAACGCTTCGGTTTGTCAAGTACGTTAGCAACAGCGCCAAGGGCGATCGGTGGGATATAAGCGGCAGCTTTGAGATCCAAGACCAAGACGAGGAGCCTTCCGACGACGAAAACGGCGACGCATCGGGCGTAGGGGTCCTTGATGACTCGGAGGAGGAGTTCCAGGGATTTTCTCCTGATGAACAGAGCGATTCGGACTAGACCAGACAGATACCCGGTAATACGGATACCAACAAGAAGTTGGATTCCTACGATTGTCAATGGGCAATCTACCCTTTGGGTCCTAGGTGATCTCTGACGTCGACTCCTGCAATGTCATAGTAGCACACACAAGTCGCTTATCTAGGCTTTGGCTGCCTGCAACTTGAGATTTCGGGATTTAGCCGGCCGACTGCGCAGAGGCTCAGATTCTTGTCGGTCAACCATAGGTGTGTGGTACAACGTCTGGTTCGATACCTCAGTAGAGCCAAGAGCCCGATCGAACCGAGGGCCCGATCTCTGGACATGCGCGGGATACTAGATCAAGAGAGGTGCGTATCGCATGCCAAACCCAACCCAACCAGCCCACTTCCTGTCTCCACGACCTATGAACAGCTTCGACAGCCCAAGTGAACGGGGCGGCAGCCAATCTCAGACCAAGGCGGTAGCGGGAATAGTTACATCACTATCGTGGCGCGGCCTGCGCCAATTCGCAAAACCAGGATCTCTGTAAGCAATCGGCTTCCTGCATGAGCTGCATCTCCTTTCAGATTAGGCGCACGGGAAGAGTGGGTTAGCCATTGAAAGATTCCACTTGTAGTGAGGGGAACCCTTACCTCCCGAATACGCAGCTGTGGAAGAGGTACAGAGTGGATCCGCTGGTTTGCTTTGGGTTGCCCAACGTCATGTATGGGCGATTTCTGGGAACCGGAAGCTGTAGTAGGTAGCACGCAGGGTGCGATCAGTGAGACTAAACGAAATGGCTTCCGGTCGATCACAGGGTCGACTTTCCGTGCCCCCGAGAAGCGCAGGTGAGATCCCCATCCAGCGGCGTCGAGGTCGGTTCTTGCGGCACGCTTCCTCGGCTTCCACAAGAAATTCTAGAAATAATGGATGTCCAGCCAAGCAGGACGCAAGGGGCTCCCTGCAAGCCAGCACAGCCCTGGAAGAAAGCCTGGGGGAGCCAAAGAGCTCGCTGGAAAAATTCGAATGGCCAACCGGAGAACTCTCGGTGCCACCTTCCCGCGCTGTGGCTTCGTTGACCTGAGCACCTGAGCCATTCCGAATGGCCAGGCCTGCCTGGAAGCACAATCGACAATTCGAGCGAGGACCGCTGGTCCGACCGTTCGTGATCTCCTGCATTTTCCTGCGGCGAGCAACCGACTCGGGCGAACCCTTCCCTTTGGCCTACCCCCGTTTCCCGCCCCGGTTCGTTCCAGCCATAATATAACACTAGGCTGGTTGCCCATCTCTGGGAGCCCACCTGCTCGATTGTTTCGCCATAATATCTTTCGCATACTGCTCCAAACCCGTAGCTGACCTATCGAACATCGAATTCTGTGCCGGAGCTTTCCGCCTATTCCTACAACCACACAAGATGCCAATTCGCAACCCCTTTGCGCGCCGGACTGGCGCTACGCTCTCCCCAGATGAGAACTCGCGCCCAGGTACCGCGGCCGGAGAAGTCGACTCGGCGCATCCCGGTTTTGAGAGGGTAGACACAGTCGGTTCCAAGGCGTCGTCGGCGCTCAGCATTCGAAGCAGGAGAAGCCAGGATACGGGCGAGTACAAGATGAGTGGTACGTATTGAGCAGTGTCCCCCAAAGTCACAGTGCGATACCTTACACGAACCCGTCGTCTCGTCCGATCCCCTCCCCTCGCTACCCCGCCAAATCTGGCACCAAACCGCCTCAGCATTGGCAGCAGATCATAGGAACACGCTGGCTCACACATTTCGGTGCTACAGTGGTCAATGACAGCGGGGTCTACCTGCCGGTATGTGACACAATCGCAATGCGCTTCGAAGGTACCCTTCGTGGTCTAACCTAAGTCCAACCCACAGCCGTCCCCTGTCGAAAAGGAAGCGACATGGCCCAAACGATATCTCTCCCGGACCTCAAGTGACACAAAGAGCAGCTCCGGCGAAATCGAGCACTTTTCAATCTCGCGAGAGTCGTTTGATTCTTACCGAAGATCATTTGTAAGTTCATTGGGAGGGAGTCTCAGCATGTCGGTGCCTCCGGTAGGCCGTTCTTGGCACGGCAAGTCCTGCGCAACCAGCCGACTTCAGCCGTTTCGATAACGCCACCGCCGCCAGGGACCACAGTAGCTGACCACGTGTCTCAGGATATCTCTGCCAAGAGTCCCATCATGGTTGTGGATTCGGCGCCGCGTGGGAGTCTAGACTCGTCCCGCTTTCCTCGCATGCCACGATCAGCGCTGGGTGAACGACGTTTTGGACAGTTTGGACAAGAGCCGCCAACTCCAGAGGAAAGCTTTGAAGATGTCGGACTGAACGATGAGTGCAATCCACAGCAGCAGACACAACAACCGGCCAAAAAGCGGGGTTTCTTCTCCAAGTTCGGATCTGACGCGGCTGCGGAAGGGGCCCCTATCGTCCACACGCAGTCTATGTCGCGCTTCCTCACCGGTCGAAAGAGAAGCCAGAGTGGGCAGGGCGATGAGCTCGGGACGATTCCTTCACCCGCTGCTGACAGGCCAATGGCGCCAAGCACATTGCAGGAGACGGAAGTGCAGTCATGATCCGTTGAACGAAGCGAGCGGGCGGGCGACGGCGAGTGCTTGAATATATATAATACTTACGCCGGAGTTGCAGAAACTCGAAAGGCTCGGGGGCCTCTGGTAGAGGAGGACGGCGTTACTGGGAGAGGTATGGGTTTTCAAGATGGCATGTTCTACGTTATGTTGAATGAATGCATGATTAGACTGGGCAGACATAGCACGATCGATCACTCTTGGGAAAGAGTCAGTCTCGGATCGAAGTCTAGGAAGGACGGAGAGTGTCATCCCTTAGGAAAGGCCATTCTAGTGGCCTGAGAAACCGTCGATATACGCTACTGATATAATGGAAATTAATACACGAATTCCACCTCAATACGACCACGGCCTCGCCTTGAACCTGGGGTTCTCCTCCGGTTTCTTCCCATACGGCACCTCAATTTCATCCGGGTTGATATACCACGACGCATCACCGCTCGTCTGCGTCGTACTCCATCCATTCCCTAACCACCGCAACGCATTCCCCCCTTCCCCATCCCCTTCCCGGCTCTCATACACCCAATCTTCCCACCTCGGCGACCGCAGAGCCTCCAGCGCATCTGTGGCAAATATCAGCTTATATTCTCCATTTTGGGAAATTTCTTTGTGTCTCGGGAGCAGAAACTCTCTCTTGACTCCCGAGACAACAGAAAATGGACTGAAAGGAGAGAAAACCACTCCGATTTGCACCTACGCAGCGTCGACCCCGGCCACAGCCCAACAATATCACCCCCCCGCTTATACCAACTTTTACACTCCTCAGTATACACCGTCCCCGCAAAATAAGCCTTTACGTACTCCCCAAAGTCTGCCACCCGCTCCTTCTTGGGCTCGATAGTAGCGTAATCTTCCTTTTGCAGCTTGCGGATCACCTTAACGATATAATCAGCTTCGGCTTCGAGGATTTTGGTGAGGCTGCCGAAGCCGATGGCGGAGTTGGGACCGAACATCATTACTGATGGTGAATGAGTGTTAGTTATTCCTCCTTGAAAGGTTGGCTCACCCCTGGGACATACGGGGCGGCTATGGAAGACGGAAGGGGTGTTAAGATAGGGTAGATAGTTTGACTTACGGTAGTTGGGGAAGGAGTCGACGGCGAGAGAGAGGTAGGAGGAGGGGAGGGCGGACCAGCGTGTTGTGAGGGGGAGGGAGGACC
>Ga0247760_1000450_pt1 | contig 45157 bp, 14 predicted proteins | sample UWRJL171409R4_FD_179936 | JGI IMG/M metagenome (GOLD analysis project Ga0247760, IMG submission 179936) | Plant litter microbial communities from Arlington Agricultural Research Station in Wisconsin, United States - UWRJ-L171-409R-4 | ecosystem: Environmental > Terrestrial > Plant litter >...
AGGTTGGCAGTGGAGTCTGGCGTTCTTGGCTGTGCAGATCCACGGATGCAGCCGCGGAGCGGCTGCGTGGATCCAGCCACACTGTTCTAACCACACTGGCCGGGTTAGGGTTGTAAAAACCCAACATTAAGTAATAGGGTTAAAAGCTGTAAAGCTTTGCTCTTAGCTTTAGCTTAATTTCGTAATCTTACAGTTTATAATCTAGTAATTACAGTATCTTTTTTCGAAACAGGGTAAACTTCCTATATTCTGTAGGTACTTTAAATAAGTCGATTTCTTCACTTATCTGTAGATTAGCTTTTTACTTTCCTTTACCTTCTGAATTATTATTTAAGTAGTATAGTAGATCTTCTAATCCTTTAACTGTCTTAATAAACCTAACCTAGATTATGTTTAGTTTTAAGAGTTTAATATGCTTTTAAGTGCTTTATATATCTTTAAAGCTGTTTAATACCTTCTTAACTTCTTTCGAATGGTAATTACAGTTAAGAGACTTACTGAAAGTAAGGTAATTACTCCTCCAGTTAATTATAGGGTTATACTTTTCTAACTAAGGTAAACTTAAGATCATATTATACCTTATAACTAATATAACGTTAAAGTCTACTTATTATTTATCCCTATCTACTTTAATTAAGAGTAGTAAGTGATAAGTAACTTTACTGTTATTATATTAGTATAAACCTTCTTCTCTATTCCAAATAAGTATAACCTTTTTATACTCTTAATTAAGGAGTTTCTTTCAGTTAACTTACAAGAGGTATATTAAGTTAAAAGTACTCCTATTATTAATTACTACTTTTACTTTAAATAACTTCCCTTTTCTATCTATTAAGTTAATACTAATAGAATAATACTTATACTCTTTTAATATCTAAATTATAATAATTATCTGTCCTTAAGGTCTTATTTAACTTAACCTTTAAATACCTCTCCTTCTTCTTAAAGTTTTTGCTAATTAATAAATTACTAGTTTCCAGCCTTTTTAAAGGGCCTACAGCCTTTTCTTAATTCTTTTTAGAAAAATAAGCAGTTTTAGTAAACTTAGTAGTTAACCTTTTTTAATTTCTTATACCTTAGCGTTTAATTAACTTTAAACAGTTTAATGTTTCTAAAGTCCTTAATAAATCGATAATACACTTTACAGGACTAGATTATAATAATATCCTTTTACTCTTAGATCTGTTAGTAATCTTCTCACTTCTACTATTCTCTAACTTTTCCGTTAAGATATAGTAAACACATTATAACTAAATAGTTATTAAATACTCCTTCTTATTAACACGTAATAAGGGTTTAGTTAACTACAGTAACCTTCCGCTCTTTATTAGATTCTCTTATTAAGGAGTAAGAGACTTAGTAATAAGCTAGTTTTAACTTTACTCTTACGATAATGTAATCCCGTTTTTATACGTTAGGGAAATAGTTATAAAGGGCTTTAAGTCTATAATGCTAATTAAAAGTGTAGTTATTATATATACAGTTAATTTATAATATATTCTTATAGTTAAGGTAATTAACGTTAACTGTTAATGCTACAGTTATAAAGTACAGAACAGGGGGGGTAATGCTTTATTTCTTCTCTTCTTCTATTTACTTTTAAATCCGTTATTTCTCTTAAACTTCTTCCTAAAACTCAGGTAGCAGTAACCTAACTTATTCTTCTACAAAATAGCTCTCTTTAACAAGTTAGTATTTAAGTTAATTAGTAAAGCAAACTCTGTTATAAAGTTATAACTTAACTTTTACTGCTCTATCCTTAATTATTACAGTAAAGCTTTCAACTTATAGGTCCTTTATTTCGTTTATTAACTTTTAATATTTTTCCTTTAACTTTTAAACCCTCCGTTAGTATACTTACTTTATACCTTCTTAAAGGACCTTTAAGGTATTAATCTAAGGTATACTAACTTTAATGTAAGGTAGTTATTTAAGCTGTCCTTCTTCTAAAGAGGTAAAGGTGCTAATCTACTTAACGTGCTTAAAGTGTTTAAAAGTCTTAAGGGGTACTATTAAGAAGAACTTTCGTTTCTTTAATTCGATTCTCTTAACTTATTCTCTTTTACCTTTTAAGGTTTACTTCACTACTTAAGTAACTTAAAGGGCTAGTTCTTTAACTCCCTTTACTATTTTAATAAAGTCTAAGTTAAGGTCTTTCTTAAACTTCCTTAGTTCTTAAGCTTATAAGATAAGGCTTTTAAGGCCTATAACTACTAATTAGAACATTTCTTCCTAAAGTTAGTTTTCTGTAACCTACACCTTTAGTAATTCTAAGTTTCTACCTTAAAGTTAATCTGTAATAACCTGCACTTTTATAATTAACTCTTTTAAGATACCTTTAAAGATTAAGTACATTATATTTTAAGTTCTTCCTTTTCTTTTTCCTTATCTCTTACGTTACACTTATCTATTTAAATACAGTCTTCTTCGTTTCTTACTATTCTAACATGGACGTCTCTTAAGTTAAACTTAACGTGCTTTCCTCCTTCTAAGACCAGTTTCTAACTAACTTATTTTAATAACAGGTATTACTGCGTTATATAGCCTTTCTTATTATAATTAAAGTATTAGACTTAAGATAAGTCCTTAAGCTACTTCTGCTGCTACTGTCGTTAAAGCTTATTACGGTTAGGTTAATTCTAACAGTTTACTATACCGATATCTATCGGCTTAAGGTAGTAACCTGTTACAGTTAACTGGTTTCCTTTCTTAAGCTTATTTAACTAATAAGGGGTTTACTTTTTCTAAAAGTTCTTTTAATAATAGTAATTATAATATTAGTTATCAGCCTTAATAGTTATCTTAATTAGTTCCTAAAGGCAGTCCAGTTAATCTTCTTAATAAAGGTCTCTAGTAACGTATTCCTTCAGACTGCTCCAGAATAACATTACTAGGGCCTTTTAACTAAGCTTAGTCTTCGTTACTTCTAACTTAAAGCATGTAAAGAACTTAAAGATTAAAAACGTCTGTCTTAAAGCTATAAGGCGCTGTTCAGCTTACTTTAAGGCATTTAGTTCCCTAAACTCAGTTCGGAGTTAGTTAATAAAAACATCGAAATCGTCGAAAAAAGCCTAAATCTTAAGAGCCTCTTTACACACTCTATTTACAGAAAGGTCATTAATTATCTTCGTATATAATTTATACTAATAAGCAGTTACTCCTTTTAGTAAAGCTCCTATAAACTTAACCTTTCCTTCTTCCTTAAAGAACTACTCGTTATAGTAAGTAATATAACTCTAAATCTAGGCTATTTAAGACTTTAGCTACATAAAGTCTTCTTTAAAGCGTAACAGTAAGGGGAGCTTTACCCGTTTCTTCTATAAGCTCTTAAGGTTATTATTCTCTAGTTTAATAACGTTAAGTCAGGCTTAGAGTTTCTTAATAAGACCAATACAGCTCTTAATGTCTTTAGGGAAGGTTTCGTTAAGTTCTTTAACTAGTCCTTATTAATTAAAGTTTAAGTTTTTAAGGCATACTGCTAACTTATCGATAATAAGGAACTGAGGTTAAGCTTACACCTCCTTAATCTCCTTACCTTTTCCAGAAGTCGATATATTAGTAGGAGGAAGGTAATGTCTGGGAATTTAACAAACAGCATTCAGAACTGTAACGTTAATATCGTATTACAACCTGCACTTAATATAGGCCTTAAGAAGACTAGCGCAGGTTAAGACAGAACGTATAACAGGACGTTAACAGGTAAGGAGCATTCTAAAGACAGCTTATTAAGTTAACACTCTTAAATAAAGGGTTTAATATCACTGTAAGTTACTGTTACTATAATGTATAAAGGTGAGTCTAAACAGTAGGATATAAATAAATAATTAAATATTAATATGAGGGATTAGAGTCCCTTACTGTAATTATAGGTATAATTATAATTATTTATACTAACTAGTTAAAAGTACCTTATACTTTACTTAATGGCTTATTACTTAATAAGGAACTAAGTAACCTATTACTAAGCACTCTTTGCTTAGAGGCCTTACAGATGCTCAGTAAGTAAGCACCCCTGCTAAGACTGAGCAACTGCTGGTTAGTTATAGGGGCTTCGGGTCTTTGCACCCTTAGCTTAGTGCGCAGTACCGTGCGTACTGTTTTCCTACACTGTTCCTTCTACAGGGGATCTGTCGGGCCGCTCCGGCCCAAGTGACGGCCTGCAGGGTCGTCACAGGAACCTTAAGATAGAAAAGTTAATTAAGGAATATAAATAGCTATTACTGTTATAATTGTTAATTATTATATTAATAAAGGAAACTTAAAAGAATAATAATCTTAGTTATAAAATGTTAAAACTGTGACGACCCTGCAGGCCGTCACTTGGGCCAGGGCGGCCCGACGAATCCCCTGTAGAAGGAACAGTGCAGGAAGGTAGTACGTACGGTACTGCGCACTGGGCCAGGGGTGTAAAGACCCAAAGCCCTTACGACTAATCGTTAAGTGATCTGTGACGACCCTGCAGGCCGTCACCTGGGCCGGGGCGGCCCGACGAAACCCCCGCCTAAGGAACAGTGCGGGAGGACGGTGTACACCGTCTAGATGCACTGGGCCAGGGGTGCAAAGACCCGAAGCCCTTACGACTAGTAAGAAAGCGCTTAGTGGTTTATAAGGACTGATAACACTAAGCACCGTTTAGTTAGCTGCTTAGCCGTAACTGCGTAGTGCACCACCAAGTACAGTAAACTAAGTAAGGTATAAGGTACCCCTTAGTTAGCTAGTATAGATAGCCATAGTTATGCCTACAACCACTGTAAGGGACTCTAGTTCCTCACGCTAGTATTTAATTATTCATTTATATCTTACTATTCAGACTCACCTCTATGCATTATAGTGACAGCGACCTACAGTGACATTAAACCCCCCGTTTAGGAGTATTAGCTTAATAAGCCGTCTTTAAAACACCCTTTACCTATTAGCGTCCTGTTATACGTTCTGTCTTAACTTACACTAGTCCTTTTAAAGCCTGTGTCGGGTGTAGGTTATAATATAATATTAACGTCTCAGTTTTAAATGCTATTTATTAAACTCCCAGTTACCACCTCCCTCCTATTAATATATTAACCTTTAGAAAAGGTAAGGAGATCAAGGAGGTGTAAGCTTAGCCTTAACTCCTTACTATTAATAAGTTAACTGCACGCTTTAAAGATTTAAACCTTAATTAGCAGGGACTGGTTAAGGAACTTAACGAAACTTTCCCTAAAGATATTAAAAGTTATATTAGTTTTATTAAGAAACTTTAAACTTAACTTAATGTTATTAAACTAGAGAATAATAACCTTAAGGGCTTATAAAAGAAATAAGTAAAGCTCCCTCCACCTTTACGCTTTAAAGGAGACTTTACGTAGCTAGAGTCCTAAATAACCTAACTTTAAAGTTATGTCACTTATTATAATAAGCAGTTCTTTAAAAAAGAAGGAAAGGTTAGGTTCACCAAGGCCCTACTAGATAGAGTAACTACTTACTAGTATAAACCCTATATAAAGATAATTAACGACTTTTTTATAAATAAAGCGTGAAAGGAAGCCCCTAAGACTTAGGCTCTCTTTAATAACTTTAACGTTTTTATCAACTAACTCCAGATTAAGTTTAAAGAACTAGACACCCTTAAACAGGCTAAGTAACACCTTATAGCCCTAAAGCAGACGTCCTTAATCCTTAACTTCTTTACACGCTTTAAACTAGAAATAGTAAAGACTAAGCTCAGTTAAAAGGCCCTAGTAATACTGTTCTAGAACGGCTTAAAGGAACACGTTACTAGAGACCTTTACTAAGAGGATTAACCGGATCACCTTTAAGAATTAGTTAAAATAGCTATTAAAGCTAATAATTAATATTATAATTACTATTACTAAAAGAATTTCTAGAAGGAACGGACCCCTTACCAGTTAAGTAAACTGAAAAAGGGGAACTAGTCGACTGTAATAGGTTATCACCCCAGGCTAATAGATATTAATATAATAAACTGTTAAAACCAACCTAACTGTAATAAACCTTAACGATAACAGCAGTAGAAGCAGTTTAAAGACTTATTACAAATCTAGTGTTTTAACTGTAATAAGAAAGGCCATATAACACGGCAGTGCCTGTTATTAAAGTAAGTTAATTAAAAACCGGTTTTAAAAGGAGGAAAACATATTAAGTTTAATTTAAAAGACATCTATATTAGGATAACAGGTAATAAAGAAGACTACACTTAGATAAATAAGTATAACTTAGGAGATAAGGAAGAAGAAGAAGAACCTTAAGACGTAGTATATCCAGTCCTTAAAGGTGTTTTAAAAGAGTTAGCTATAAAGGTGTAGGTTATAGAAGACCGACTCTAAGGTGGAAACTTAAAATTACTAAAGGTACAGGTTATAAAAGATTAACTTTAGGAAGAAATGTTTTAGTTAGCTATTACAGGCTTTAAAAACCTTACCTTATAAACCTAGGAATTAAGGAAATCTAAAAAGGACCCTAACTTAAACCTTACTAAAATGGTCAAGGGAGTTAAAGAACTAGCCCTCCAGGCCATATAAGTAGTAAAGTAAGCCTTAAAAGGTGAAAAAGAACAAACTAAGAGAATTAAGTTAAAGAAACAGAAGTTCTTCTTAATAGTACCCCCTAAGACTCTTAAACACTTTAAGCACACTAAGTAGATTAACACCCTTACCTTCCTAAAAGAAGGACAGTTTAGATAATTACCTTATACTAAAGCTAGTATGCCTTAAACCGGTACCTTAAAGGTCCCCTAAGAAGGCATAAAGTAAACACACTAACAGAGGGTCTAGGAACTAAAGGAAAAGTATTAAAAATTAGTAAACGAAATAAAAGACTTATAAGTTAAGGGTTTTACTGTAATATCTAAAGATAAAGTAATGGAAATTAGGTTATAACTTAATAACAGGGTTTATTTTATTAACTAACTTAAACATTAACTTATTAAAGAAGACTATTTTATAAAAGAATAAGCTGGGTTATTACTACCTGAGTTTTAAGAAGAGGTTTAGGAGAAATAACGTATATAAAGGTAAGTGGAAGAAGAGAAAGAATAAAGCGCCACTTCCCCTATTCTGTACTTTATAACCACAGTATTAACAGTTAATATTAACCACTCTAGTTATAAAAACATACTGTAGATTAATTATATATACGATAATTATACTCTTAACCGGCATTATAGGCTTAAGGCCTTTTATAACCACTTTTTAAATATATAAAAACGGGATTACGTTATTATAAGGATAAAGTTAAAACCGGCTTATTACTAAGTCTCCTACTCCCTAATAAGGGAGTCTGGTAATAAGTGGAAGGTTACTATAGTTAACCAGGCCCCTACCATATATTAGTAAGGAGGGGTACTTAATAACTACCCAGTTGTAATATATTCACTATATCTTAACGGAAAAGCCAGAGAATAATAAAAGCGGGAAGACTATTAATAGGTTTAAAAGTAAAAAGACATTACTGCGATTTAAGCCTATAAAGTGTATTATCGACTTATTAAGGACTTTAGGAACATCGTACCGTTTAAAGTCAACTGGACGCTAAGGTGTGAGAATTTAAGAAAGGTTAATCGCCAGGTCTACTAAAGTTACCTGTTTTTTTAAAAGGAATTAGGAAAAGGTTATAAGCCCTCTAAAAGGGCTGGAAACCAGTAGTTTACTAGTTAGTAAAAACCCTGAGAAAAAGGAGAGGCACTTAAAGGTTAGGTTAGATAAGACCTTAAGGATAGATAATTACTATAACTTAAATGTTAAAGGAGTATAAACATTATTCTATTAATGTTAATATAATAGATAAAAGAGGGAGGCTGTTTAAGGTAAGAGTAGTGATTAATAATGGGAGTGTTTCTAACCTAGTACACCCCTTATTAGTTAACTGAAGGAAACTCCTTAATAAAAAGTATAAAGAAGTTATTCCTATATAAAATAGAGAAGGAGGCTTATATTAGTATAATAACAGTAAAGTCACCTATTATTTGCTACTTCTAATTAAAGTGGATAGGGATGAATAATAAGTGGACTTTAGCGTTACATTAGTTATAGGTTACGATATAATCTTAAGTTTACCCTAGCTGGAAAAGTATAACCCTATGATTAACTAGAGGAGTGGCCACTTTACTTTTAGTAAGTCCCCTAGCTGTAATCACTGTTTAAAGAAAGCTAAAGAGGTATTAAACCACTTTAGAGTTATACAAAGTATTTAAAAGCATATTAAACCCTTAAAACTAAGTATAGTTTAAGTTAAGTTTATTAAGACGGTTAAAGGACTAAAAGGTCCACTATATTACTTAAATGATAATTTAAAAGGTGGAAAGAAGTAAAAAGCTAACCTACAGATAAGTGAAGAAGTTAACTTATTTAAGATACTTACGGAGTATAGGAAGTTTACCCTGTTTTAAAAAAAGATACTGTAACTACTGGACCACAGACCGTGGGATTATGAAATTAAGCTAAAACCAGGAATAAAACTCTATAACTTCTAGCTTTACCATTTAAACCCCTAACAGGCTAAGGCCTTATAGGAGTATATTAATAAAAACTTAAAAAGTGGGTTTATTATAAAGTCCCAGTCCTTAATAGGGTATCTAATGCTGTTTATCTTAAGAAAAGGAGACGGTAAGCTATATATAGTTATTAACTACCAAACGTTAAATAAGGATACGATTAAGAATCGCTACCTATTACCACTTATTACGGAAATGCAGGAACGGATTATTAAGGTAAATTAATTCTCCAGCCTCAATTTCCCTATGGGATTTAACTATATTAAAGTAAAGGAGGAGGACAAGCACAAAACAGCTTTTCAGACTCGCAACAGGCATTACCAGTACTGTATCATACTAATAAGATTAATAAACGCCCCTATAACTTTTTAAGGCCTTATTAATAATGTTCTCCGCCCTTTCCTTAATAAGTTTATCTTTATATATTTAGATAACGTTTTAGTTTATTTTAAAACTTTAAAAGAACATTAAAAGTATATATAACAGGTTTTAACAGCTTTTAAAAAGGTAAAGCTAATAGTAAACCTAAAGAAGAGCCACTTCCACGTTTAGGAACTGAACTATTTAGGATTTAAAATAACCCCTGGAAAACTTAAAATGTAATTAGAGAAGATAGAGGCAGTTAAGGACTGGCTTACTTTAAAGAATTAAAAAGAGTTATAAGCCTTTATTAACTTTATAAACTTTTATCACTGTTTTATTAAGTATTTTACGAAAATCGTAAGACCACTTTACAAACTTACAGGTGAAGGAAAGCCGTTTAAGTGGACTAGTAAACAGTAAAAGGCATTTAAAGACCTTAAGTATGCCTTTATTACAGTGCCAGTCCTAGCGCTCCTTAATTTCTTAAAACCCTTTTAAGTTAAAACAGACTCCTTAAAGTTTATAATTAGTAAAGAACTCAGTTAAGTCCAAGATGATAAGAAACGCTACCTAATTGCCTTTTTATTAAAAAGGATCCACGGCTTAGCCTTATAATATTTAATCTATAATAAGGAATTAATAATAGTTATTTAATGCTTTATTAAGTAGGTACTGTATCTAAGCGGCATAAAGGAACCGGTTTAGGTCTTCTCAGATTATAATAACCTTTAATACTTCTTAATAAAGGAACTTAACTTACAGTAAGTATAATAAGTAAAGTTAATAGCCCTATTCCACTTTTAGATTTACTATGTTAAAGGAAAAGATAATAAATAAGCTAATACTCTTAGTTAGAGGCAGGATTATAAGGATGCTAATCTGGTCCTAATCCCTGTTATTATATTTAATAAAGTTAAAAACGGTATATTAAAGTATATATTATAAATATTAAATAACTAAACGCTGGAATAAACTATTAACATTTATATAAACTTATAAATAAAGTATAACATTTATTAGTAATAACAGGACTTTTAAGTAAGAAGGTTAATAGAAGGAACCTGTAAGTATAAGTGCCCTTTAAGAGACTTCTTAAGGTATGTGTAAGATTATAGGAAGGAGTACCTAATATATCTAAATTATAATAAAACTGGTTATTAATTAGAATAACTGCTAAAAGGTGTAAACAGCACGTCTGAACTAAGAGTAAAGCTCTAATATTAAAAGAAACCGTATATTTATAACCTAGGAAAGTAAAAAGAGTATATCTAACAGATCCACAAGTCTTAACTTAAAGGATATATAAGTTAAGCTAAAACTTTAACACAGGCTTAATAAGTATACACCTTCCTAAGAATAAAAAAGCTAGTTAAGGAAGTGGTTAATAACTGTAATATCTGTTAACAGAAGCAGAATTAACGCCATAAGCCTTATAAACTTCTCAAACCACTCCCTATATTACAGGCGCTATAAAGTTTAATCTTACTTAACTTTATCATTAGGATCCTAAAGTCTAAGGACCCTATTATAGGAGTTACCTGTAATTAGATCCTTATAATGGTTAATAGATTAACGAAATAGGCTTACTTTCTGCTAACTTTAAAGGATATAACTGTGGAATAACTTACTTATATTTTTAAGAAAAAGGTAATCTTATAACACCTTTAACTAGATAATATTGTTATAGATTAAGATAAGCTAATTATATTAAAGTTCTAATAAGGATTAATATAAAGAATAAGTGTGAAAAGTAAGCTTTTAACAGCATTCCACCCACAGATGGATGGCTAAACGGAATAAGTTAATTAAGTATTTATAACGTATTTTTAAACCTATATTAACTTTAAATAAGATAATTAGCTTAAGCTATTACTAACAGCATAAATAACCTATAATATAATATTAGTTAAGTTAACAGGTATATTATTATTCTTTATTAACTACGGTAAGGAGCCTAAACTCTATCAAGGCCCGCTTACTAACGCCCCTTAAGCTACAGTCTGCGTAAACTGGATGTAAGAACTGTATAACCACCTATAAGCCGAATTTAAGTTTACACGTGAACGAATAAAGAAGTTTACTAATAAATATTAAACTAAATAACCAGTGCTTAAGAAAGGACTCTATTATAATAATAAATAAGTTAAGGGACCGACTTTTTAGGAGGGGGACTATATCTACCTTTTTTCACAAAACTTACATTTAAAACGACCTAGTAAGAAACTTAACTTTAAAAGGTACAGACTGTTCTAAATTAAGAAAAAGGTTACCACCTTTAATTACAAACTAGACCTACCTACTAGTATAAAGGTGTGGATTAAGGTTTTTCACATCTTACTTTTAAAACCCGCCTTAAAGGGAGTTCCCCTAGAAAAGAAGATTAAGATTAACACTAATAAGGATAAGTATAACGTTAAGGAAATTATGGATTTATAAAAGGGAAAAAACACGTTTGAATATCTTATCAGGTGGTTAGATTACAGCCCTAAAAGCAACTTATAGGAACCAGTTAAGAACTTTAAGTGCCTAGACCTAATTGTGGAGTTTTACTAAAAGAATCTAAACCAATTAAAGTTAATAATAAGAATTAAAAATAAGATAAGATTTAACATTTAAATTACTATACTAAAGAGTAAAACCACTATGGGATTTAAAGCCTGAGAAGTGGTAGGAAACTCTTTAATAGGTACGGAAGGATATTTGTCAGAACCTTTAACCAGGGTTAAAAGGACCTTAAACCTAATAAAGAGGTTAAGCCTCCTTTAAAGTTCCTAGTAAGCTTTATACACGAATAAGTTAGTAAAGAAACCATTTCCGTTTATTGAAAAAGAAGCTATAAACTAGGTTAGAAAGACGTTATAAGCTGTAACAACCCCTTAAAAGGGAAGCCTGTAAGAAAAGAGTCCCAGTCCCATAAAACCGGTTTAGCCTAAATAGGGTCTGCTACTTTTACCTATTCTTAGAAAGATAAAACTTTAGCCTTACGGGAAAACACTTTTATTACCTTTACTTTAATAACGTACTGTTAAGTTTCGACACACTATAGCTTTATAAGGGAGTTACAGTGTTTAATAACTACCTGGTTATATAAGGTGTCTAACTTCTTTTTCTTATCTACTAAACCCTTAATAAACTTATTAAAGTGGTTAAATGCGTTATATAAAGAAGGTATACTAGTGGATTAGCATTTACTGTAACTGTTAAATTACATTACGACTTAGTATAGTAAGGACTTAGTTTAATAACGGGTACAGGGAGATATCTGTGAATTAAAAGCGTTAAGAGATTCTATAAAACGAATATAACAGTTATAAAGAGCCTTTTCCTACTTTCTCTACCTTTTACACTTCTTAACACAGTTAAAAGATATAACGAAAGTGAGGAAAAGGAGGAAACTAACTTAACGATTCTTTATAGGAAAAGAATATTAAAGAGGGGGAATTATATGATAACCCTGTAGGCTGTCACCTAGGCCAGGGTAACCTGATAAAACCCCCGTTTAAGGAATAGTGTGGGAGGACAGTGTACACCGTTTAGATGCACTAAGCCAGGGGTGTAAAGACTTAAAGCCCTTATAACTAATAAGAAAGCGCTTAATGGTTTATAAGGACTGATAACACTAAACACCGTTTAGTTAGCTGCTTAGCTGTAACTATGTAGTGCACCACTAAGCACAGTAGATTAAGTAAGGTACGAGGTACCCTTTAGTTAGCTAGTATAGATAGCTATAGTTATGCCTATAACCACCATAAGGGACTCTAGTTCCTCACGCTAATATTCAATTATTCATTTATATCTTACTGTTCAGACTCACCTTTATACATTATAGTGACAGCAACCTACAGTGACATTAAACCCCCCGTCTAAGAGTGCTAGTTTAACAAGCCGTCTTCAGAACGCCCCCTACCTGTTGGCGTCCTGCCATACGTTCTGTCTTAACCCGCGCCAGTCCTCTCAAGGCCTGTATCAGGTGCAGGTTGTAATATAATCACTCTAATCTCACCAAGAGCACGGTGATCACAGTGATTAGAGGCATTCTGATCACCATAATCACTCCTCGTGTTAAGTAAGCACAGTGATTAAGGTATAAAGTACCTTTTAACTAGTTAATATAAATAGCCATAGTTATACCCATAACTATTATAAGGGACTTTAGTTCCTTACATTAATATTTAATTATTTATTTATATCTTACTATTCAGACTCACCTTTATATATTATAGTAATAACGGCCTACAGTGACATTAAACCCCCTATCTAGGAGTGCTAGCTTAACAAGCCGTCTTTAAAACGCCCCTTACCTGTTAACGTCCTGCTATACATTCTATCTTAACCTGCACCAGTCCTCTTAAGGCCTATGTTAGATACAGGTTATAATACGATACTAACGTCCAGTTTTAAACACTGTTTATTAAATTCCCAGACACCACCCCTCTCCCATTACTAACATGTTAACCTTAGGAAAAGGTAAGGAGATTAAGGAGATATAAGCTTAACCTTAACTCCCTATTATTAATAAATTAGTTACACACTTTAAAAACTTAAACCTTAACTAATAGGGACTGGTTAAGGAACTTAATAAAGCCTTCCCTAAAGATACTAAAAGCTATATCAGTCTTATTAAGAAACTCTAGGTATAATTTAACACTGTTAAACTAGAGAATAATAACTTTAAAGGCTTATAGAAGAAACGAGTAAAGCTCCCCTTACCGTCACGTTTTAAGGGAGACTTTACACAGTTAGAGTTATGGATAGCCTAACTCTAGAGTTATATCACCTATTATAACGAACAGTTCTTTAAGGAAGAAGGAAAGGTTAGGTTTACCAAAGCCTTACTAAATAAAGTAACCGCTTATTAATATAAACCTTATATAAAGATAATTAACAACCTCTTTATAAACAGAGCACGAAAGGAAGCCCCTGAGACTTAGGCTCTTTTTAACGACTTTAACGTTTTTATTAATTAACTCTGGATTAAGTTTAAAGAACTAAACACCTTAAAGCGGGCCAAGTAACGCCTTATAACCTTAAAGCAGACATCCTTAATCTTTAAGTTCTCTACACACTTTAAATTAAAAGTAATAAAGATTAAGCTTAGTTAAAAGGCCCTGGTAATACTATTCTGGAGTGGTTTAAAGGAGCACGTTATTAGAGACCTTTATTAAGAAGATTAACTAGACTGCTTTTAAAAGCTAGTTAAGATAGTTATTAAGGCTGATAACTAGTATTATAATCACTATTATTGAAAGAACTTTTAGAAAGATTAGGTCCCCCAGTTAAGCAAACTAAAAAAGGGGAACTAGTTAACTGTAACAGGTCACCATCCCAGGCTAATAGATATTAGCATAGTGAACCGTCAAAACCGACCTAACCATAACAAACCTTAATAATAACAGTAGCAAAAACAGCCTAAGGACCTATCGCAGGTCTAGTGTTTTAACTGTAATAAAAAAGGCCATATAGCACAGCAGTGCCCATTATTAAAGTAAGTTAATTAAAAACCCGTTTTAGAAGGAGGAAAGCACGTCAAGTTTAACTTAGGAGATGTCCATATCAGGATAATAAGTAACGAAGAAGACTGCACCTAAATGGATAAGTGTAACTTAGGAGCTAAGGAAGAATAGGAAGAACCCCAGGACGTGGTGTATTTAATCTTTAAGGGTATTACAGGAGAGTCAGTTACGGAGGTGTAAGTTATAGAAAATTAACTTTAAGGTGGAAACTTAAAACTGTTAAAGGTATAAGTTATAAAAGACTAACTTTAAGAAGAGATATTTTAATTAGCTGTTATAAGCCTTAAAAACCTTACCCTGTAAGCTTAGGAATTAAGGAAGTCCAGGAAGGACCCTAACTTAGAAATCACCAAGATGGTGGAAGGAGTTGAAGAATTAGCCCTTTAAGCCACCCAAACGGTAAAGTAAGCTTTAAAAAGTAAAAGAGAATAAATTAAGAGAATTAAATTAGAGAAACGAAAGTTCTTCTTAACAGTACCCCCTAAGACTTTTAAACACTTTAAGCACGCTAAATGGATCAGCACCCTTACCTCCCTAAAAGAAGGACAGCTTAAATAACTACCCTGTATTAAAACCAGCGTGCTTTAGATTAATACCTTAAAGGTCCCTTAAGAAGGTATAAAGTAAGCACATTAATAGAGGTCTTAGGAGCTAAAAGAGAAATATTAAAAGCTGGTAAATAAAGTGGAGGACTTACAGGTTAAAGGTCTTACTGTAACGTTTAAAGATAAAGTAGTGGAAATTAGGTTATAACTTTATAATAAAGTCCACTTTATTAATTAACTTAAGTACCGACTTATTAAAAAAGGCCACTTTGTGGAAGAACAAGCTGGGTTATTATTACTTAAGTTTTAGGTAAAGGTTTAAGAGAAATAACATATATAAAGGTAAGTGGAAGAAGAAAAAGAATAAGGCTCCACTTCCCCTGTCCCATACTCTACAACTGTAACACTTATAGTTAATATTAACCACTTTAATTATAAAGATATACTGTGGATTGATTACGTGTATAATAACTATGTTTTTAACTGGCATTACAGACTTAAGGCCCTTTATAACCATTTCCCCAGCACACGGAAACGGGACTGTGCTATTGTAAGAGTAAAGTTAAAACTAGCTTATTATTAAGTTTCCTACTCCCTAATAAGAGAATTTAGTAATAAGTAGAAGGTTACTGTAATTAACCAGGCTCCCACCACGTACTAATAAGGAGGGATACTTAATAACTGCCTAGTTATAACATACTTATTATATCTTAATGGAAAAGCTAGAAAGTGGTAGAAACGGGAAGATTATTAACAGATTTAAAAGTAAAAAAACATTACTGTAATTTAAGCCTGTAAAGCGTATTATTAACTTATTAAGGACTTTAAGAACATCGTACCGTTTAAAGTTAACTGGACGTTAAGGTGTGAAAACTTAAGGAAGGTTAACTACTAGGTCTATTAAAGTTACTTATTTTTCCAGAAGGAATTAGGAAAAGGTTATAGGCCTTTTAAAAGGGCCGGAAACTAGTAATCTACTAATTAGTAAAAACCTTAAGAAAAAGGAGAGGCACTTAAAGGTTAGGCTGAATAAGACTTTAAGGACAGATAATTACTATAACTTAGATGTTAAAGGAGTATAAGCATTATTCCGTTAGTATTAATATAACAGATAGAAGGGGGAGGCTATTTAAGGTAAAAGCAGTAATTAATAACAGGAGTGCTTTTAACCTAATACACCCCTTATTAGTTAACTAAAGGAAACTCCTTAATAAAGAGTATAAAGAGGCCATTCCTATATAAAATGGAGAAGGAGACCTATACTAGTATAATAACAGTAAAGTCACCCACTACTCACCACTCTTAATTAAAATAGATAGGGATAAATAATAAGTGGACTTTAACATTACACCAGTTATAAGATATAACATAATCCTAAGTCTACCCTGGCTGGAAAAGTATAACCCTGTAATTAACTAAAAGAGTGGCCACCTTACCTTTAACAAATCCCCCAGTTATAATCACCATTTAAAGGAAGTTAAAAAGGTATTAAACCACTCTAAAGTTACATAAAACACTTAAAAGTACACTAAACCCTTAAAACTAAACACAGTTTAAGTTAGGTTTACTAAGATGGTTAAAGGATTAAAAGGTCTACCGTATTACTTAAATAACGATTTAAAGGGTAGAAAAAAGTTAAAAGCTAACCCACAGATAAGCGAAGAAGTTAACTTATCCAAGGTACTTATGGAATATAGGAGGTTTACCCTATTTTAAAAAAAGATACCGTAATTACCAGACTATAAACTATAAGACTATAAAATTAAATTAAAGCCGGGAGTAAAGCTCCACAGCTTCCAACCCTACCACTTAAACCCCTAGCAGGCTAAGGCCTTATAAAAGTATATTAATAAGAACTTAAAAAACAGGTTTATTGTAGAGTCTTAATCCCTAGCAGGGTACTTAATACTGTTTGTCTTAAGGAAGGGAGACAGTAAGCTATATATAATCGTTAACTACTAAACGTTAAATAAGGATATAATTAAGAATCGCTACTTATTACCATTTATTATAAAGATGTAAGAGTAAATTATTAAAGTAAATTAGTTCTCCAGCCTCAATTTTCTTATAAGATTTAACCATATTAAAGTAAAAGAAGAGGATAAGTATAAGACGGTTTTCCAGACTCGTAACAGGTATTACCAGTATTATATTATACTAATAGGATTAATAAACACCCTTATAACTTTCTAAAGCCTTATTAATAGTGTTCTCCACCCCTTCCTTAATAAGTTTATCTATATATATTTAAACGACGTTCTAATCTATTCTAAAACTTTAAAAGAATATTAAAAACATATATAACAGGTTTTAACAGCTTTTAAAAAAGCAAAGCTAACAGTAAACCTAAAGAAGAGCCACTTCCACATTTAGGAACTAAACTATTTAGGGTTTAGGGTAACTTTTAGAAAGCTTAAAATGTAATTAAAGAAGGTAAAGGCAGTTAAGGATTAACTTATTTTAAAAAACTAAAAAGAATTATAAGCCTTTATTAGCTTTATAAACTTTTATTAATACTTTATTAAGTATTTTATAAAAATTATAAAACCATTATATAAGCTTATAGGAGAGGGTAAACTGTTTAAATAGACTAATAAACAGTAAAAGGTGTTTAAAGACCTTAAGTACGCCTTTATCACAGTATTAGTCCTGGCCCTCTCTGATTTCTTAAAGCCTTTTTAAATCGAAACAGACTCTTTAAAATTTATAATCGGTAGAGAACTTAATTAAGTCTAGGACGATAAGAAACGCCACCTAGTTACCTTTTTATTAAAAGGAATCTACAGGCTAGCCTTATAATATCTAATCTATAATAAAGAACTAATAGTGATTATTTAATACTTTATTAAGTAGGTACTGTATTTAAGCGGTATAGAAAAACCAGTCTAGGTCTTTTCAGACTATAATAACCTTTAATACTTCCTAATAAAGGAACTTAGTCCACAGCAGGCACAGTAGGCAGAGTTAATAACCCCGTTTTATTTCCAGATTCACTATATTAAAGGAAAAGATAATAAGTGAGCTAATACTCTTAGTTAAAGATAAGACTATAAGGACGCTAATCCGGTCCTAATCCCCGTTACTATATTTAACAAAGTTAAAAACGGTATATTAAAGCATACACTGTAAATATCAGATAACTAAACACTGGAACAAACTATTAACGTTTATATAAACTTATAAATAAAATATAATATTTATTAACAGTAATAGGACTTTTAAGTAAAAAGGCTAACAGAAAGAACTTATAAGTATAAATGCCCCTTAAGAGACTTCTTAAAGTATATGTAAAACTGTAAAAAAGAGTGCTTAAAGCACCTAAACTATAATAAAACTAATTATTAACTGGAATAACTGCTAGAAGGTGTAAACGGCACACTTAAACTAAGAGTAAAGCTTTAATATTAAGAGAAACCATATATTCACACCCTAGGTAAGCGGAAAAAGTACATCCAGTAGGTCTATAAGTCTTAACTTAAAGGATATATAGGCTAAGCTAAAACTCTCACGTAAGCCTAGTAAGCGTACACCTTCCTGGGAATAAAGAAGTTAGTTAAGGAAGTGGTTAATAATTATAATATCCACCACTAAAAGTAAAACCGGCATTATAAGCCTTATAGGCTTCTCAAACCACTCCCCATACCACAGGCGCTATAGAGTTTAATCTCACTTAACTTTATCACTAGGATCTTAAAGTTTAAGGACCCTGTTACAGGAGTCACTTATAACCAAATCCTTATAGTAATCGACAGATTAACGAAATAAGCTTACTTTCTACTAACCTTAAAGGACATAACAGTAAAGTAACTCACTTATATCTTTAAGAAAAAGGTAATTTCACAACACCTTTAACTAAATAACGTTATTATAAATTAGGATAAGCTAATTATGTTAAAATTTTAGTAAAGATTAATGTAAAGAATAGGTGTGAAAAATAAGCTTTTAATAACATTCCACCTATAAATAAATAATTAAATAGAGTAAGTTAACTAAATACTTATAACGTATCTTTAAGCTTACGTTAACTTTAAATAAGATAATTAACTTAAATTATTACTAACAGCACAGATAGCCTATAATATAACACTAATTAAGTTAATAAGTATATTACTATTCTTCACTAACTATAATAAAGAGCCTAAACTCCATTAAGGCCCGCCTACAAACACCCCCCAAGCTGTAATCTACACAGACTGGATATAAGAGCTATATAACCATTTATAAGCCGAACTTAAATTTACACGTAAATAAATAAAGAAGTTTACTAACAAACACTAAACTAAGTAACCAGTACTTAAGAAAGGACTTTATTATAATAGCAAATAAGTTAAGGGACTAACTCTTTAAAAGGGGGACTATATTTACTTTTTTTCACAAAACCTACGTTTAAAACAGCTTAATAAAAAGCTCGACTTTAAAAGGTACGGACCGTTCTAAATTAAGAAAAAGGTCACTACCTTTAATTATAAACTAGACTTACCCATTAACATAAAAGTGCAGATTAAGGTTTTTCACATCTTACTTCTAAAACCTGCCTTAAAGGGAGTTCCTTTAGAAAAGAAGATTAAAGTTAATATTAATAAGGATAAGTATAACGTTAAGGAAGTTGTGGATTTATAAAAGGGAGAGAACACGTTTAAGTATCTTATTAAATAGTTAGATTACAGCCTTAAAAGCAACTTATAAGAGCTAGTTAAAAATCTTAAATACCTAGACCTGATTATAAAGTTCCATTAAAAAAATCTAAACTAATTAAAACTAATAATAAGAACCAGAAATAAGATAAGATCTAACATTTAAATTACTATATTAAAAAGTAAGACCATTATAGGACTTAAAGCCTAAAAAGCAGTAGGAAACTCTTTAATAAGTACAGAAGGATATTTATCAGAACCCTTAACTAGGGTTAAAAGGACCTTAAACCTAATAAGGAGGCTAGGCCTCCTTTAAAGTCCCTAGCACGTTTTATATAAAAATAAGTACTGTTAGGAAAAGTTAATAAAAAAAAGAAGAAAATAAGTAAAGTGATAGACTAAGTTAAGAAGAAGTCGCCAGTTACAGTAACCCCCTGGAAAAAGAACCACACACTGGCTCCACTAGGAGGCTTCCCCAGTTAAACTCGGGAACTGGCACAGTTACTTCCTAGGCCTTACACTCCTCCTCCACCATAATATTAAACTTATAAGTAAAAAGTTCATCTACCTGCTGCACCAGTCCCTTCTATTAATCTTTAAAGTGTAAAAGCTTAAAAGCCATGTTATAAAAAAGGAGAGCGGTTTTACACTCCTTAATGTTAAGACGCTTCTTTTCGTCTAAAACCCTATACAGGATAGACAGATCGTTTCTATAAACGTTATAAGATAAGTATACAGTCCTACCAGCCGTTACATAGTAACCATATAACTTACTTTTACTAGCCACCTTACAGTCTAGCAGGTTTAGGTGGTAGTAGTAATTACATTTCACAGGTATGACAATCCCAAAAGTAAAAATAAACTTAACGTTAATAATATAACGTTTAGTTAATAAAGGCGTTACGTTTCTCTTATTCTTAATTACCTAATTAAATGATATAACGACTGGTAGAGAGAAGAAGGAACATACAGGTAGTTTTTTATAAAAAAAGAATATTAAAGAGGGGGAATCATGTGACAACCCTATAGGCCATCACTTAGGCCGGGGCGGCCCGATAAATCCCCTGTAGAAGGAACAGTGCAGGAAGGTAATACGTACAGTATTACACATTAAGCTAGGGGTGTAAAGACCCGAAGCCCCTACGATTAATTATTAAGTAATCACTCTAATCTCACTAAGAGCACGGTGATTACAGTGATTAAAGGCATTCTGATCACCATAATCACTCCTTATGTTAAGTAAGCATAGTAATCAAGGTATAAAGTACCTTTTAGCTAATTAATATAGATAGCCATAGTTATACCCACAACCACCGTGAGGGACTCTGGTTCCTCACACTAGTATTTAATTATTTATTTATATCTTACTATTTAGACTCACCTCTGTGCATTATAGTGACAACGGCCTACAGTGACATTAAACCCCCTATCTAAGAGTGCTAGCTTAATAAGCCGTCTTCGGAACGCCCCTTACCTGTTAGCGTCCTGCCATACGTTCTGTCTTAACCCGCACCAGTCCTCTCAAGGCCTGTGTCAAGTGCAGGTCGTAATAAAAACCCGTCACTTTTACTTCTACTCTTATATTACAACTTATACTTAACATAAGCCTTAAGAGGACTGGCGCAAGTTAAAATAGAACGTATAGCAGGACGTTAACAGGTAAGGGGTGTTCTGAAGACAGCTTATTAAGCTAACACTCCTAAACGGGGGGTTTAATGTCACTGTAGGTCGTTGTCACTATAGTGCACAGAAGTAAGTCTGAACAGTAGGACATAAATGAATAATTAAATCAAATATTAGCGTAAGGAATTAAGGTCCCTCACGGTGGTTATGGGCACAACTATAACTATCTTATACTAACTAAGAAAGAGGTACCTTTATACCTTACTCTGTCTGCTCCCTATCTTAGCGACAGAGCAAACAGAGCACTTTCTAATTAGTCGTAGGAGCTTCGGGTCTTTACACCCCTAGCCCAGTGCGCAGTACCGTGCGTGCTGCTCCTCTGCACTGTTCAGTCTGCGGGGAATTCGTCGGGCCGTGCCGGCCCAGGTGACGGCCTACAGGGTCGTCACACCTTAATATCTATCTAAACTGTTTCTTCTAACTTAATTATCTCCCAGTTTGGGTTTCCCTACTCTCCATTTACAAGCACTGCGGTTAGGAGAAGCCCATTAACAGTGACACGCTATTTCCCTAAGGTAATATTATAGTTTTTAGTAACGATAAACTTAAGAACGTAATTATAAGTACTTAGAGTCTAGGCGTAGCGCTAGAGATATTGCAGATGCTGGGTATAAGGGATATAATAGAGCGCTGTCTAAGGCAATGCCTGTTAGAAAGAAAGGGGTTTAGGAGCCCTAAGCATCTAGTTAGCAAAGCTGACTGGATGCCTGGCACTGCTAGAACGCTAGTGAGCCTTAGCCACTACTGTGACGAAGTCTGAATCTTGTAAAAGATGTATATAAGAAGAAGGTTCTGGCTTTCAGCCAGAACCACATAAGAAACAGAATTAAGCGGTTGTAAACCTTTTCAATTCTACCAATCTAAGTATACAGTATATCTGACAGTGCTTTATAAGGAAGTTAACTTAAGCTAAAGTTATAATTTAAATAGATAGTAAAGAGTTAGTTTTTTATTAAGTTAGATTAACGATATAATAGATAGATTAAATAAGGTATAATATTTATAATAAACTTTAATTAGACTGTAAACCGACCCTTAGGGTTAGGGTTAAGATTGATAAGCTTATCGATAAAGCTCGCGCGTAGCTATTAAGAGGAACTTTCCTTCCTTACATAACAATTCTACAAATATTGTTAAGTTAAAGGGGGGAGTTCCGGAACACCTCCTGTTTCGGAACAAGCCACATTCAGAAGTTATAACATAACATACCATATAACAAAGGCTAAAACAGATCCTATTCATAACACTTCTATACAATCCTTAGCATTAGAAGAAACGTCTTCTTCTTCTAAATCCAAATCTCCAACTAGCCAGCGTCCTACAAACCTCTACGTGTCCTTAATAGTCCAGATACTTATAAAGAGGGTATTCGGATCCTCCTTAACCTTCCTTTTCTTTATAAGCCGTAATCTATCCACCTCTTACTCCAGTGCCTGTAATTTTCGCTGACAGGTAGCTAATTTAAAGGTTTAATTATCTATAACCTTCCTAACCTTCTTAAGAAAAAGGCAGTCGCTTAGCACGGCTTTAATTAAGGCTGCAAATCTTCTCACCTACTCAGTGTAATCTTAGGCCCTCCTTAATGTCGATTACATTACCCTCTCCCCTCCGTAATACTTTAGAATAAGTGTATCCAACGTATAGATATCTAAGGATACCTTAGTAACCTGGGGAGTGCTTAGCTCATTATTATTCTTAAGGAGAAGGGAGCTTATTAGGGGCTTATTTAAAGAAAGGGGCTATAGTCTAGTTACTCTTTATCCAGCCTTAATATTAGCTTTAGTAAAAGCTACAGACCTGGCCTAATGATAACATTTAAGAAAAGCACGCTTACTAATTACAGAGGTATTGTTAATAACTATAAAGAGGAGGTAATCAAGCTAGTTACAGTAAGTACGTTTAAAGGAGCTGAAGATTGATAAATCTAAAGGCTAAAGGATATAAGAAGTGTATGTAGGTAGGTAAATAAAGTAGATGTTATTAATAAAGACCTTATATATATATTTAACTGTAACGTAACTGCTGTAACCGTTAATAACAAGGAGGCGCTTCTAGTCGGATTATGATAGCTTAGTTAAGGGTATAAACATAGATTTAAGCCATTTTAAGCTAGTTTTATTATCGGTCTACCCTTTTTCAGTAACTGTGAACTTCCAGTCCTTAAAAAGCTATAGATCTGAAGGAAACAGCTAATAGCTAAGATACACTTAATAAAAAAGGTTTAAGTACAGCCACTAAGCTGTTTCTTCTGCAGAGCTTTATAATTAGAGGTCCTAACGATTAATCTATTTGATTTACAGCCCTTTATAATACTAGCTTCGTCCTTATTCTAGCAATTTTCCAGAAGAATACCCTGGACTTCCGGAATCTTAAACAGGTTAAACTAAAGCCGAATTCTGGCTTCCGTAACTACATAAATACGATTCGAATCGACTACTTTAGCTCTCTAGGTCTTCAAAAAAGGGTGTTTAGCGAGGAAACCTTAGATCCACTTAATACTAAGTGGCTAAGAGTCACTACGTTCGATATATACGTAACTAGTTAGCTCCCTGATCTGTTAATAAGTAGGGGGAACCCTTAGGGCTTATTAAATGCGTACCCAGTCGGCTAAACTATTCTCCTACGTTACGGAGAGTCTTTAATAGTTTTAATGAGCTATTAAATAGGGGAGAGCACCATTAAGTCGATATTGTAAGGAGGCGGGAGGAATAGCCTGTTGCAAGTAGAGGCGTAGAGGTTGTTAGTTCTGATAGCCTCTACGTAGGCGTAGCGTATATCTTCTTCAGTATACTGTTTAGCTATTAAAAGAGCTTCAAATTGAAGAAAAGATAGAGAGAAACGGAAAAGAATTAATGGGAAGAAGGAAGTTTGATATTGGGGGTTGGTGTTTATGACCCTTAAATGTGGCTTGTTCCGAAACAGAGATTGTTCCAGAACCCCCCCCTTTAACTTATATATTACGCGCCTTTAAGTCCATATATACCGTGCCTGCCACATTATCGTCTATTAAGATAATAGCAGATGCCTCTTTAACTACTTCCATACCTGCGATTCTTATAACGAAATTAATATCGGCTATCTTATAATCTGGAGCATTATAACAGTTACAGTCTTATTAAGCTCCTTTAAAGTGTGAATTATAATACACTTATCTTCAGGACTTAAGCGAGCTAAGACCTAAAGCTTCAGCACCAGTTCTTTAAATTTCTCCTCCAATTTACAGTGGAAGACTAAGCCCTTTATTACAATACCACTAATCTCTAAAGTGTAAATGCCACATTCCCTTACAATAGCTTTACTAGTAAGAATTTTATTATAAGTAACTGTTAATTTTCTAGCTATTAAGTACCCTATACCGGATGCCCTGTAGTGTGGTTGCGTACTACAAAACTACTAGCTAAATCTTCTAAAACCTTAAAGGGTTCTAGAAGATTCCAACTCACTCCAGGGTCCTTTAGGGCTCCCGGAGCACTCCGAACCTTCTAGAATTCAAGGGGGTTTCACCCCCTGAATCCAGTAGGGCTACTTATTACGACCTGCACCCGACACAGGCTTTAAGAGGACTGGTGTGGGTTAAGACAGAACGTATGGCAAGACACTAACAGGTAAGGGGCGTTCCGAAGACGGCTTATTAAGCTAATACTCTTAGACGGGGGGTTTAATGTCACTGTAGGTCGCTGTCACTATAATACGCAGAGGTAAGTCTGAATAGTAGGACATAAATGAATAATTGAATACTAGCGTGAGGAACTAGAGTCCCTTACAGTAGTTATAAGTATAACTATAACTATTTATACTAATTAACTAAAAGGTATTTCGTACCTTGTTTAGTCTATTGTGCTTAGTAGTACATTACGTAATTACAGCTAAGTAGTTAACTGAATAATGCTTAGTGTTGTTAGTCTTTGTGGACTACTAAGCGCTTTCTTACTGGTCGTAGGGGTTTTGGGTCTTTGCACCCCTGGCTTAGTGCGTCTGGACAGTATACACTGTTCTTCTGCACTGTTCTTTTTGCAGAGGATTCGTTAGGCTGCCCCGGCTTAAGTGACGGCTTACAGGGTCGTTACATAATTCTCCCTCTTTAATATTCTTTTTCTATAAAGAATTATTAGGTCTGTTCCCTTCCTTTTTTACCTCCGTTATGTCTTTTAACTGCGTTAAAAAGCGTAAAAGACAGAGAAAATAGGAAAAGGCTCTTCGTGACTGTTACATTCGTCTTGCAGAATCTCTTAACGCTTTCGGCTTATAGATATCTCCTTACACTTGTTATTAAGCTAAGTCCTTATTATGTTAAGTTACAGTGTAATCTGACAGTTATAGTAAATGTTAATCTGTTAGTATACCTTCTTTATGTAACGTGTTTAACTACTCTGATAAGTTTATTAAAGGTTTAGTAAATAAGAAAAAAGAGTTAGACACTTTATATAACTAAGCAGTTATTAAGTACTGTAATTCCTTTGTAAAGTTACAGTGTGTTGAAACTTAGTAGCGTGTTATTAAAGTAAAGGTAATGAAAGTGTTTTTCTATAAAGTTAAGGTTTTATCTTTTTAAGAATGGGTAAAGGTAGTAGATCCGGTCTGGGCCGAGCTGGTTTCCTAAGACTGGGACTCTTTTCTTATAAGCTTCCTTTTTAAAGGGTCGTTACAGCCTGTAACGTCTTTTTAACTTAGTTTGTAACTTTTCTCCTTTAATAAACGAAAACAGTTTCTTTAGTGTAATAACGGTGTGCTTACTCCTTTTAGTAAGGGGTTATAAGTTTAGGTCTTATAAGGGTTTTCTATTACTTTAGACTTTTACCTTTTAAGGTTAGAGGGTTTAAGGCGACTTTTTTACTTTCTCTTTTACTAACTTCTTTACTAGCACTTATTCTTGTGTGGAGCTCGATAGGAGCTTTAAAGGTCTAGCCTCCTTATTAGGTTTAAGGTCCTTATAACTTATAGTTAAAGGTTTTAATAAATGTCTTTCTGTACTTATTAAGGAGTTTCCTGCTATTTCTTAAGCTTTAGGTCCTATAGTAGTCTTACTTTTCAGTATAGTAATTTAAATATTAGATCTTATCTTATTTCTAGTTCTTATTATTAGCTTTAGTTAGTTTAGATTCTTTCAGTAAAACTCTATAATTAGGTTTAGGTATTTGAGGTTTTTGACTAGTTTTTATAAGTTGCTTTTAAAGCTGTAGTTTAACTACTTAATAAGATATTTAAACGTGTTCTTTCCTTTCTGTAAATTTACGATTTCCTTAACGTTATACTTATCCTTATTAGTATTAATCTCGATCTTCTTTTTTAAAAGAACACTCTTTAAGGTAGGTTTTAGAAGTAAGATGTGAAAAACCTTAATCTGCACTTTTATGTTAGCAGGTAAGTTTAATTTGTAATTAGAGGTAATAACCTTTTTCTTAATTTGGAACAGTCTATACCTTTTAAAGTTAAGCTTTTTATTAAGTCGTTTCGAATGTAGACTTTGTGAAAAAAGGTAAACGTAGTCCCTTTCTTAAAGAGTTAGTCCTTTAACTTATTTATTATTATAATAAAGTCCTTTTTTAAGTATTAGTTACTTAATTTTATATTTATTAGTAAACTTTTTTATTTGTTTATATGTAAACTTAAGTTTCGTTTATAAGTAGTTATATAGTTCTTATATCTGGTTTGTGTAGACTGTAACTTAAGGGGTGCTGGTAGGTGGGCTTCGATAAAGTTTAGGCTTCTTACTGTAGTTAGTGAAGAATGGTAATATACCTGTTAACTTAACTAATATTATATTATAGGTTATCTGTACTGTTAGTAACAGTTTAAGTTAATTATCTTATTTAAAGTTAACGTATGTTTAGAGATACGTTATAAGTATTTAGTTAACTTATTTTATTTAACTATTTATTTATAAGTGGAAGGTTATTAAAAGCTTACTCTTTATACTTATCCTTTACATTAGCCTTTATTAGAACTTTGATATAATTAACTTATCTTAATCTGTAATAATATTATTTAGTTAAAGGTGTTGTGAAATTACTTCTTTCTTGAAAATATAAGTAAGTTACTTTACTGTTATATCTTTTAAAGTTAATAGAAAGTAAGCCTACTTTATTAATCTGTTAATTACTATAAGGATCTAGTTATAAGTAACTCTTATAGTAAGGTTTTTAAACTTTAAAATCTTAGTAACGAAGTTAAGTAAGATTAAGCTTTATAGTGCCTATAGTACGGGAAGTGGTTTAAGAAGCTTATATAGTTTATAGTACTAGTTTTAGTTTTAGTAGCAGATATTACAGTTATTAACCACTTCCTTAACTATCTTCTTTATTCTTAAGAAGGTGTACGCTTACTAAGCTTACGTAAAAGTTTTAGCTTAGCTTATATACCCTTTAAGTTAAGACTTATAAACCTGCTAAATATACTCCTTCTGTTTATTTAAGTTATAAATGTACGGTTTCTCTTAATATTAAAGTTTTACTCCTAGTTTAGGCGTATTATTTACACCTTCAGGTAACTGTTTTAGCTAATAATTAGTTTTATTATAGTTTAAATACTTTAGGTACTTTTTATTACAGTCTTATAAGTGCTTTAAGAAGTCTCCTAAGGGGTACTTATACTTATAAGTACCTTTTACTAACCTTTTTATTTAGAAGTTTTGTTATTATTAGCAGATATTATACTCTGTTTATAAGTTTGTGTAGACGTTAATAATTTATTTTAACGTTTAGTTATCTAATACTTATAATATGTATTTTAATATACTGTTCTTTACTTTATTAAATATAGTGATAGAAGCTAAGACTGGATTAGTATCTTTATAGTCTTGTTTCCGACTGAGAGTATTAGTTTACTTATTGTCTTTTTCTTTAATATAGTAAATCTAGAAGTGGAACGGGGCTATTAATTCGGCTTATCGTGCTTACTGTAAATTAAGTTCTTTCGTTAGGAAGTACTGGAGGTTATTAAGTAACGTTTCTTATTATCTTAAACTTAGCTAAGTTCTTTACTGATCGCGAATTCTAAGGAGTCTGTTTCGACTTAGAAAGGCTTTGAGAAATTAGGGAGAGTTAGGATTAGTATTATAACGAAGGTATACTTAAGGTTTTTAAATGCCTTTTATTATTTATTAATCTACTTAAACAGTTTACCTATCTCTATAAGCTTATATAATAATTTTATAATCCTTATAAAATACTTAATAAAGTATTGATAGAAGTTTATAAAGTTAATAAAGGCTTATAACTTTATTTAGTTCTTTAAAGTAAGTTAGTCCCTAACTGCCTTTATCTTCTCTGTTTACATTTTAAGTTTTTTAAGGGTTACTTGGAACTTTAAATAATTTAACTCTTAAATATAGAAGTGGCTTTTTTCTAAGTTTACTATTAGTTTCGCTTTTTTAAGAGCTGTTAGAACCTGTTATATATACTTTTAATATTCTTTTAAAGTTTTGGAATAGATTAAAACGTTATTTAAGTATATAAAGATAAACTTGTTAAGGAAAGGGTAAAGAATATTATCGATAAGGCTTTAAAAGGTTATAAAGGTGTTTATTAATCTTATTAGCATAATACGGTACTGGTAATACCCGTTACAGGTCTAGAAAGCTATTTTATGTTTATCCTCCTCTTTTACTCTAATGTAGTTAAATCTTATAAGGAAGTTAAGGCTGGAGAACTAATTTACTTTAATAATCCATTTTTACATTTTTGTAATAAGTAATAATAAGTAACGATTTTTAATTATATTTTTATTTAACGTTTAATAATTAATAACTATATATAACTTACTATCTCCCTTCCTTAAGACGAATAGTATTAGGTACCTTATTAAGGATTAGAATTCTACGATAAACCCGTTCTTTAAGTTTTCATTAATATACTTTTTTAAGGTTTCGGTTTATTAAGGGTTTAAGTGGTAGGGCTGGAAGTTGTAAAGCTTCGCTCTTAGCTTTAGCCTAATTTCGTAATCTTACGGTTTATAGTCTGGTAATTATAATCTCTTTTTTTAAAATAAGGTAAACTTTTTATATTTTATAAGTACTTTAAATAAATTAACTTTTTCGCTTATCTGTAAGTTAGTTTCCTGCTTCTTTTTATTTTTTAAATTATTATTTAGGTAATACGGTAGACCTTTTAGTCCTTTAACTATCTTTGTAAACTTAACTTAAACTGTACTTAGTTTTAAAGGTTTAATGTGCTTTTAAGTGTTTCGTGTAACTTTAGAGCAGTTCAGTGCCTTTTTAGCTTTCTCCAAATAGTAATCATTATTAGGGGACTTACTAAAGGTAAGGTAGTTACTCCTTTAATTAATTATAAGATTATACTTTTCTAATTAAGGTAGACTTAAGATTATATTATACCTAACAATTAGTGTAACGTTAAAGTTTACTTATTATTTATCCCTATCTACCTTAATTAGGAGTGGTAAGTAATAAGTGATTTTACTATTATTATATTAATATAAGCCTCCTTCTCCATTCTAAATGGGAATAACCTTTTTATACTCTTTATTAAGGAGTTTCCTTTAATTAATTATTACTTTTATTTTAAACAGCCTCCCTCTTTTATCTATTAGGTTAATATTAACGGAATAATACTTATACTCTTTTAATATTTAAGTTATAGTAACTATTTGTCCTTAAGGTCTTATTTAACCTGACCTTTAAGTGCCTTTTCTCCTTCTTAAGGTTTTACTAACTAACGAATTACTAGTTTCTAATCCTTCTAAAGGGTTTATAACCTTTTCCTAATTCTTTTTAAAAAAATAAGCAGCTTTAATAAACTTAATAATTAACTTTTTTTAAGTTTTTACGCTGTAACATTTAATTAACTTTAAACAGTTTAATATTTCTAAAGTCCTTAATAAGTCAATAGTATACTTTACGGGATTAGATTATAATAATATCCTTTTACTCTTAGATTTATTAGTAATCTTTTTATTTCTATTATTCTTTAGCCTTTCCCTTAAGGTATAGTGAATACGTTACAATTAAGTAATTATTAAGTACTCCTTTTTACCAGTATATAGTAAGGGCTTGGTTAATTATAGTAACTTTTTACTTATTATTAGATTCCCTTATTAGGGAATAGGAGACCTGGTAGTAGGTTAGTTTTAATTCTACCTTTATAACGGCGTAATCCTGTTTTTACACGTTAGGGAAGTGGTCGTAAAGAGCCTTAAGTTTATAATGCTAATTAAAAGCGCAATTATTATATATATAGTTAATTTACAGTATATCTTTATAATTAAGGTAGTTAATGTTAATTACAGGTGTTACAGTTATGGAGTATGGGACGGGTAAAGGGGCATTTTATTTCTTCTCCTTTTCTATTTACTTTCAGGTTTGTTATTTTTCTTAAACCTCTTCTTAAAACTTAGGTAGCAGTAACTTAATTTATTCTTTTATAAAATGGCCCTTTTTAATAAGTTAGTATTTAAGTTAATTAGCAAAGCGAACTTTATTATAAAGTTATAACTTAATTTTTACTACTTTATCTTTAAATGTTACTATAAAACTTTTAACTTATAAGTCCTTTACTTTATCTACTAACTTTTAATATTTTTCTTTTAGCTTCTGGACCTTCTGTTAATATACTTACTTAGTGTTTTCTTAAGGGACCCTTAAGGTATTAGTTTAAAGTATATTAGCTTTAATGTAGGGTAACTATCTAAGCTGTCCTTTTTCTAAGGAAGTGAGGGTACTGATTTATTTAATATGTTTAAAATATTTAAAAGTCTTAAGAAGTATTATTAAGAAGAATTTCCGTTTTTCTAACTTAATTCTTTCTGTTTACTCTCTTTTACCTTTTAGGGCTTACTTTACCGTTTAGGTAGTTTAAAGGGTTAATTCTTTAACTCCTTTAACTATCTTAATAAAGTTTAAGTTAGGGTCTTTCCTAGACTTCTTTAATTTTTAAGCTTATAAGGTAAGGTTTTTAAACTTTATAAAAGCTAACTGGAATATCTTTTCTTAAAGTTGGTTTTTTATAACTTACACCTTTAATAGTTTTAAGTTTTTACCTTAGAGTCAGTCTATAATAACCTGTACTTTTATAATTAACTCTTTTAAGATATCTTTAAGAATTAGGTATATTACGTTTTAAAGTTCTTCCTTTTCTTCCTTCTTATCTTTTACGTTACATTTATTTATTTAAGTGCAGTTTTCTTTATTACCTACTATCTTAATATAAACGTCTTTAAAGTTAAACTTAACGTGTTTTCCTTATTTTAAGACAGGTTTTTAACTGACTTATTTTAGTAATAAGTATTACTGTATTATATAACTTTTTTTACTATAGTTAAAGTATTAGACTTAGGATAGGTTTTTAAGCTACTTTTATTATTATTATTAAGGTTTATTACAGTTAGGTCGATTTTAACAGTTTATTATATTAATGTTTATTAGTCTGGGGTAATAACCTGTTACGGTTAACTAATTCCCCTTTTTAGGTTTACTTAGTTAGTAAGGGGTCTGTTCTTTTTAAAAGTTCTTCCAATAATAGTAATTATAATATTAGTTATTAGTTTTAATAGTTATCTTAATTAGCTTTTAAAGGTAGTTTAGTCGATCATTTTAATAAAGGTCTCTGGTGACGTGTTCCTTTAAACTGCTTTAAAATAATATTATTAAGGCCTTTTAACTAAGCTTAGTCTTTATTACTTTTAATTTAAAACGTGTAGAGAACTTAAAGATTAAGGACGTTTACCTTAAAGTTATAAGGTGCTGTTTAGCCTACTTTAGGGCGTTTAGTTCTTTAAACTTAATCTGGAGTTAATTAATAAATACGTTAAAGTTATCGAAAAAGGCTTATATCTTAGGAGCTTCCTTTTATACTCTATTTATTAAGAGGTTATTAATTGTTTTTATATAGGGTTTATATTAGCAAGCGGTTATTCTATTTAGTAAGGCTTTAACGAACTTAACCTTTCCTTCTTCCTTAAAAAACTGCTTATTATAATAAGTGATATAGCTCTAAAGTTAAGTTATTTAAGACTTTAATTATATAAAGTCTCCTTTAAAGTGTAACGGTAGGGGGAGCTTTACCTGTTTCTTTTATAAGCTTTTAAGGTCGTTGTTTTTTAACTTAATAGCGTTAAGTTAAGTTTAGAGTTTTTCAATAAGACTAATATGGCTTTTAGTGTCTTTAGGGAAAGTTTTATTAAGTTTTTTAACTAATCTCTACTAGTTAAGGTTTAAGTCTTTAAAGCGTGCGGCTAATTTATTAATGGTAGGGAGCTGAGGTTAAGCTTACGCTTCCTTAATCTCCTTACCTTTTTTAAAGGTTAATATGTTAGTAAGAGGGAGGTAATGTCTGGGAATTTAATAAATAGTGTTTAAAACTGTTACGTTAGTATTATATTACGACCTGTACCTGATATAGGCCTTAAGAGGATTAGTGTGGGTTAAGATAGAATGTATAGTAAGACGCTAATAGGTAAGGGGTGTTCTGAAGACGGCTTATTAAGTTAGCACTTTTAGACGGGGGGTTTAATATTACTGTAAGTTGCTGTTATTATAGTGCGTAAAGGTGAGTCTGAACAGTAGGATATAAATGAATAATTAAATATTAGCGTGAGGAATTAGAGTCCCTTACGGTGGTTGTAGGTATAATTATAACTATCTATACTAACTAACTAAGAGGTACTTCGTACCTTGCTTAGTCTATTATGCTTGGTGGTGCACCACGCAGTTACGGCTAAGCAGCTAACTGAATGGTGCTTAGTGTTATCAGTCCTTGTGGACTACTAAGCGCTTTCTTACTAGTCGTAGGGGCTTTGGGTCTTTGCACCCCTGGCCCAGTGCGTCCGGACGGTGTACACCGTTCTTCCGCACTGTTCCTTCTGCGGGGGATTCGTCGGGCCGCCCCGGCCCAAGTGACGGCCTGCAGGGTCGTCACACTACTGCCCCACAGAATCAACTAGAACATCATAATGGACACGTTAGCCACTACGTTAACAAAACCACGTAGAATGGTTTAGAACAGTACTATTCCATTATTATATTACTTAGTTCTACTTAACAGAAGGCTTTGGAATTCTTCTAAAGCCTCCTACAGCTTATAATAGGCCCTCTCCTCTCCTGTATGTAATTGTAGTTAAAGTAAGCAACTCTACTCTTTTCCAGTCATTATATAAGGCACTGCCTTCCAGATCCTCTTATTTCCAGCGTTAATATTCGCTGTGATACCCTTATTTACAGTGGTACTGCCCTGTAATTCAGGCTTTTATTTGCTTCTTACAGTGCTGTAGGCACTGTAGTACGGCTTGGACCAGTACGCACTTCTTCCTCTGAGCCACAGCTGCTGTATTACAGCTCTGTGGGTTCCTGAAGTTTAACAATATTTAAAGGTCTTAATTTAATTAAGTTAGTTTTATAAGCTTTTGAACTTTTAACTATTAGTTAAGATATTATCATACAGTATAGTCTCTTTAACTATAATAAGTTAGATTAGTAGATTAGTAAATAGGTTTAGATTTATTATATAAGAAAGGATTTTACAGATTATTATAAATTTTATATAGGGCGTTACTTATAAGCGTCTTGAATACTTTATTCAGCACTTTCCTTAGTTAGATAAAGCCGGGCTTATAACTGTAGAACGTTTCACAAAGGGTACAGAGCTTATGGGAGTAGCGGAAGTGTAATTGTAAAGTGACTTGATTAGGTAGAAACGGGGGTAGTGAAGCTCCCAGATTAAATATAAAACAAAGCTCCCTGTGTGTGAGGAGAGCAAATGACCAAAGGCTCCTGCGCTCCAGCCTAGCCTGGAGCGGTAAGGCGCCTGCGCGCCTGAGCGCCAAGAACTGCCGCTGCAGCTCGACAGCTTGGCTTGCCCAAGAGATCTGCAGTTGCTAACAGTAACTTGCTACCAGGGCGTGTATCATCTCCGTTCTCCGTCTTCGTACGCTCTACCCCTCGACGACCTCGACGAACCCCTTGTGGGACAAGGTGCCGAGCGCCATCTTCGGCATCATCGAAGTCAACGTCGGGATCGCCTGCGCCTCAGTCGTCACGCTCCGCCCACTGTACCGGCTTGTGCGGAAGAAACGAAGAAAGGCGGCGCCGAGGCGTCGAGCGAATCCGCGATTGGGGCCATACCATTTGGGCAATCCCCCGGGCGCAGGCAAATCCTCAGCGTGGATGACCTGGCGCCCGTGACGCTGGAGAGCTAGACTACGCGGGCTGGGAGTGCATACTACAATGGAAGCGAAGTAGAAATGGGGAGCATACTGGGACGGGGGGCGGCAACACAGCGATGCGAAGTCACTGTCGTTGGCTGACATGAAGACTCTGGGCTCCACAGAGCCTGAAAGTCCTCCAAGACTAAGGAAGGAGACTTTGGAGTAAGCATTCATTCAAAGCAACGGTAGTTGGATTTAATCTGTTTGAAGAAGGATTCGTACCTGTTCTTTCTGTCAGATCGCCTTTGATCAAGCGGGCATAATAATAAACGCCCCTATTGTAGGTCATTTCGCGACACCCCACCCCACCGGATCCACTGCCATTGGCCGCCAGGATGGCCCTGTATACTAAATACACCACACCGGCCGGAGCGGGCTTGTTTTGAGTCCTTGAGTCCTTCGATGCGCTCAGAGCAGATTTTCTTTATCTCTCGGGTCGTACGAAAACGGCGAATAGACTTCCAGGTCTGAGTGGTAGGCAGGCGGGAAGGCCGGTAAAATTTTGTCAGGTTAATGCTCTCTTTGTAAACAGCGGCTCCCTTTGTCCAACAGAAGCGGATAAGTAAAACCGTGGTATGCTCTAGACTACCCTAGACGACACATTCCCTCGTCGAATGGTTTCCAGCGTTAGCAGCAGCAAAATAGACGACAAAGAGCGATAGAAACTCTGGATCACACCGCAATGCAGCCGCGTCGTTCGCTCCGCCTTGCCCGCAGGCGCAAGAAGGAGCCGTCAGACACGCATCGCGTTCAGGCTGACTTTGTCGTGGACGATGCAGCTACGACAGCCCAGGCAAGACAACCGGAGCCGGGAAAGTTCAGAAAGCTCCCCCATTCCATCCCACCCCCCTCCTCAGACCCATGGGATGACGGCAACACAAGTAGCTTCGACACGGAAAACTTGAGCACAAACAGCTTTGGAGAGGCCATGGAGGGCACCGTCCGCCATGCGGGTTACCGCATGCACTGCCTCGAAGGCAACAAGATCCGTTTCCGACACCCCTCCGACCCAATACCCGACAACTTTGCTACCTGCGTCCAACAGCTGGTGCACAACGAACGCGGGTGGACCCTTGATCAATACATCTCGGCTGTCCACGAGCTGGATGCGCTAGGGCTTCAATGCTACGAGAGCCAGGTCGCTAGCTTCTTCCGCAAGCACATCTTTGTCGAAGGCAAGGCCGTGGGCTTGAAAGCGTCGGTTGGTATGCCCATGGCTCGACACCTTCTCCCACGCCTCCCCACGGCTGTGTTTCCCGTCTCGCAGCCACGGCCGGACCTGGTGTATGGTTACGCGACCGAGCCCGTTTTCACCTCGGCACAGCTCCTGGCTCTGCAAGGGCTCCACGAGCAGATTGCATTTTATGCCGAGGGGTGTCTGGACATCTTGTTTCCCTTCTTGACCGTCGACTTCAAAGCAGCGGGCGGCACAGGAGGGGATCTTTGGACGGCTGCCAATCAGTGCGCCGGTGCCTCGGCCGCATGCGTCCAGGTCGTCGACCAGCTCAATACGGTCCTTGGCGAGGTTGGGTGCCGCAGACGCGTCCTCAGCATCTGCTACAGCCTCGCCGTAGACAACAATCTCGCACAGCTCTATGCATCGTGGAGAGATGAGAACGATAAGACCACCTATATTCAGCGCGTTGATTCTTTCTTGCTGTCCAATCCCGAGAACTTTGCCGGGCTCCACCACCGGGTGCTGGCCATCTTGGCATGGGGTCGTGGAGCGCGGCTAAAAAACATCCGCTGGGGCTTGGACCTCATCATAGAAACCCACCAGAAGGCGGCTTCTAAGTTAGCTAAGTCTCGCCTAGTAGTAGGCCCGGAAGGGGAAGGCGACGGTCGGCCAGACCCGAAGAGGCGGCGACAGAGGAGAATCTATGAAAGAAGTCGACCTGGGAATTGTGGAGAGGGAGCCGAAAGCTGGGAGGGATATCTGAAGGAATAAAGCGTTAGGAACTGACTCTGAGAGAAAATAAAACTCCAAATTTTCCATAGTTAGGTAGGTATGCTTCCTCACAAGCGCGCTTGGTGGAGACAAGAATAAAGAACTTGGTAGAGCAGTGTGAGTGCAACGCTCAGCAGGTAACCCCAAAAAGCCGTTGTCTGGTCCATAATCGGTGAACCCAAGCCAAGCCCCCCCCCGAAGAAGCCAACAAACAGCAGCGCCATTCCGATGAGAAAGGCGCGGTGAAGATAGATGGAGCCATGACGCGTCCGCGAACTCGGGTTTCTTGCGCGTCGGTGGTACGGGGCTCTGGGATTGCCGTGGTGTTCGGTGTCCTGTTCCAGGAGACTAGCGTCTGAACTGTCGGCAATCGCGATGGATTTCACACCGCGAGCCTCGACGGTGCGTAGGTACTAAGAGAACTGACCGAGGAGGACGTTCCTGATTGCTTCATATCTACTTTCCCATCAATAACGAATCCAACAACCCGCCAACAACAAACCCCTACAGACACTCCCCTTTTCTATCCACCCAAGCCGCATACTCCCTCTCCGGCGTAAACCTCCTTCTAACCGCCCCCTCTCCCACCATCCACACCACCGTCGCCGCAACCCTCAACACCCCCTTCGACCACAACCCCTCCAACCCCTTCACAAACCCATCCCACATTGACCCCTTCCCCACAAATCCCCTCCGCACCACCTTATCCCTAACCCCAAGAAAAACCGGAATATTATCCAGTGCATCAAAGATGGAAAACAACGACAGCATCACCCAAATCCCTCCCAACCACCCCGGCACAAACCCCGGCTTCACCCCCCGCTGCGCCTCGAGAATCACCCCGTTCAGATTCCAGAAGAACAACGCCTTCTCGCCATCAGCGGGATCAGTTCGCTCGATCACTACCACCTCCTCCGCGTCCTTTCCACCATCGGCATCGGCATTGACATCTGCGCGACTCCACTCATGCCACACCCCTTTATTAACCCTAATTTCCAGCGGGGGTGCATTCGCATCTGCAGAGGCAGGAGCAGAGATGACCTGCACTGTATCCCCAAGACGGACGCGGATTGAGCCCTTGATGAGCTGCAGGTACTCGGTGTGGGATTCGTGCCAGTGCAGGCCGCTGGACCAGGCGGAGCCGGCAGGGATGGTGATGGTTACTTTGTTGGAGGTGGTGAGGTCGTAGGTTACTGCGTCCGGGGCGGGGCGGTGGATGATTGTGGGGGGCGGCATTTTGGGAAGCTGCTGTCAGGCAGGCAGGTACTGGTATGGCGGGGTTTGTTTTTGAGGAAAGGGGTTTGGGTGGGTGAAGGGGGATTGAAAGGAGGGCGGAAGTTGGTGGTTTTGAAGGAGGTTGTGGTGAAGAAGGGTGGAAGGAAGGGGTGATTTGTAATCGGGGCCAGTGACGTAGGATAGCAGGATTGGGGGCCGGGGTGGAACTGTCAGGTGGAAGCCGAATGGAAGCTTGGCACGTGGTTCCTAATTGAACGAGTTGGCATCTTTTGGCAGTGTTTTGAGAGCAAAAATGCCAACTGTTTTTGGAAACCACGCGCTTGGTTCAGTTGTGCCTTCAATTGCTGCCTGGTGATTCTTGGGCGAGGGAGCTGAGGGACCTTGGCTTACAATGGGCGTGGTCTAGCGTTGTGAGTATCAGCGATTCACATATATATGGATACAGCGGTGTTGCAATCGTTCTAGCTCTGCTACTGTGTTCATTCTCTCAGTCCTTTCGATATAGACAGCTCGATCCGCCCTCTCCTTCGCCACCACGCGCATATGTTCGCCGTAATACCACGGGATAAAACACCCACGGTACGTCCAGACGTCCTTCTCCCTGTGCACATCATTAGCATTCCTTTTTTCAAGAGGCCGTTGAGCTCGGGGGCGCGGAAGCCGGGGGTGTCGATGGCGGAGATGCTCTTGGCGAAGCAGAAGGTGGTGATGACGTCGACGGCGAGGCAGCGCAGGGCGAGAAGGAAGTCGGTGCTGGTGTTGGTGGTGGCGCATTCTTCGACGAGGCGCGCGATGGTGCGGTTGACGTTGGCGCGGACGACGTGCTCGAGGCCCTTGACGCCCGAGCGGGTGAAAGGGCCGATGAGGCGGTCCTTGCGGACTTTCATGGCTGCGTAGGTCAGCTCGCCGAAGGAGGACTCGTCCTCGCCAAAGCACTTGTAGAGTGTGGGCTCCTTGTCGAAGCGCTGGTTGTAGATGCGGTTGTAGGCGCCAATTGTGGCCACGTGCACCTCGTCGGGCCCGATGCGGATGACGGGGCCATACTGCGCGTGTAGACGGGCGAAGAGGGTGGTGAAGTTTGTCGAGCGGTAAAGGAGGTGGTAGGGGAGGTAGTAGCTCGAGAGCTTGGCGAATACCAGTCCCGGGACTTTGCTCAACGGTCCCGAAAAAGCTGTGTAGAGAGATACAAGGAGCGAAGCTGCGATGTAGAGGCCCGCAGACTTCAGGTATATTTCTTTGCCGGACGTCAACGAGAGAGCGCCCGTTTTGTAGAACCAGAGGAAAGAGCCGGCTAACCCCTGGAGAGAATAAGGCGACCGGGGATGAATTTCGCCTTAGCGAGGAAGTATAGCGGGAGCATTGACAGGAACCATGTCGTGCCGGCGTCTAGTCCTCTGGAGAGACTGGGCTGCCGCCGAAAGAGCGAGGAGAGGGTGCCGTGCAACCCCGTCACGAGGAGAAAATTGATCATGTTGGAAGGTTAGAGGTCTTCCTCCCCGCGCGAATTTGACGTGGGTGACCGCATCTTTTAAGTCCTTTTGATCCTTCGTGTGACACTTGTACTATCCAATCAGATCACATTCAATCTTGACTTGGTCCCGAAACCTCGATGGGCGGCTCCCAAGCTCCCCGCTAAAGGGCGATGAGGTCGAAAGGGGCAAAGTCGCCCCGAATGGCCCCCTCGGTTCCCTTGCCAAGTCTCCAGCTCGCGCCGTTCCGGGTTTGGACCCTTGTACAGGTGTCCGCTACTTTGCTTAGAGACAGCTGGGGTGGAGACCTCTCTCGTCTTCGTGGATCCCAGTGGTTTTCTCCATCTCCACCACCTTTAGTGTCGGTGATAGTGCTGGAAACATAGCAGGGGTGAGAACGACAACGGATCGAGGAGGTACAAAGAACCGCAGCCAAGAGAGGGTGTCTGTGATTCTTGTGAAAAGGCGTTCGAGAAAACATCACAAAGCTGATGACAGAAATACTCCATCAAACTGTAGCAGGCCTTGCTCCATCGTTGCTCATTGTTGGAGTCTTGACGATGGTTGACTGCGCATCCAAACGGGACCTGTACGGTGAGGCGTCTCGAGAATGCCAACCGCCTGAAATATCAATCTGGTAGACTTCAGACTTATACAAGAAACCCTGTCTCCCACAGCGCGTTGCCCAAGATATCAGCGTCAGTCCTAGCCAAGGCGCGCGATACGTGCTCAAGAATCGGCGAATTGGTACTTCCGAGACGTATCGACGCCAGTCTTGGAAGTTCGAATGGCGGGGGATGAGTCAACCTGAGAGCTTTGCCGAACCGATCGTCGAAGTAATCTACTGCTTTATCCACGTCTTTGCCGGCATCACATTCCGGAAACAGACTCTCGATGGGAGTTTGAGCCATCTTCCGTCGCAGAATATCGACGTTAACCCAGACCAACCGCATGGATAGCAGCACACCTTCAGTGCGTATTGATTTGGCAAACCTCTTGAGTGCCTGGTATGCTCCGTTGATGCCGCCGTGGCTCAGTCCGTCGTCATACTTGTCTAAATCCACGACGAAGAATACCGTGGCATTCCTCAAGGCCTCGTGCTTGACGCTCTCTTCACTTTTCTCCCCATCGATACTGAGCAGAAAGGTTGAATGGCGAGAACGGGGTAGCTTGAGAACGGTTCCGGAAGTAGTCGCGGCCTGTGTTTTTGCTTGCGTGACATCGAGCATAGTTGGGCGATAGCCCGTTGAAAGTATCCTTGCAGACTCAGCAATGAAACTGCATCTTGTCAGAATTTGTGTGGTTCAAAGGGGAAGACTGAGACGTACTACACGACCGAATCTTGAAGGCTGAGCTCGGCGCGCTGTTCCATTAGTGCTTGGTAGGACTGGCTCCTGAGGATGTACCCGAGCGACTCGCCGAATGCGCAGTCCAACTCCGGGAATACTTGAACAGAACCAGAACCAACAGACTCAGGGTAATCAGAAATGTAGTTGGCGTGCTCCCATATTTCGTCAGATTCAGCAGCAATATTCTGCTTCCTCAGCGCGAGGACGATGGCTTTTGCGGAGTCGACAAGACAGCGGAAAATTGCGGTCTTGGACCTCAACAGCTCGGATAGAGAAGAAGTCTTCACGCATTCCATGCAAATTGTATTGACGATGTCTTCCTTCGACCCCGGCCCCATAAGAACAAGCTTTTTCGTGTACTTCAGGCGTTGCGGGTTGATATCCCCCAATTCGTGCAAACTCTGTAGGGTGTGCCGTTTTGATGCTGGATTTCGCCGCCAAATATCGCCCTGTTGCCGGTGCAGTGTTTTCTTGACAGATCCTCTAATCCATAGTTGATAGATCCCAGAGGCCAAAAGCTCAGTATCGAAGTCGAATACCGTCGACTTAAACCTTGAGGAAATGCTGGTCATGGTGTGTCTCGTGGCCAGTGAATCCACGTCTCGATGAACCAGTAACGAAGTAGTGTCTTTCTCAACTCTCCGGAAGGTCTTGCGACTTTGCGGCCGCTCAAGAAACGCCTTTTGCTCCGATACCATAGACCTAGAAAGTGGGTGAGAAATGGTCCAGCGACGGGGGTAGGGATGTGCGCTCACATTGTCTGGGCCGTCAGCAGCAGGTTCAAGGCTCCAGTCTGTTGTTCGATCATGCGCTGAATGTGCTCAAACTCCTTGGTGTTGAGCAAGAGTCGAAATTTGCTCGCACCGTCCAGCCGATTGTCCGTCGTTGTGTTGAATTGAGCGATTTCAGAATCGATTTTGCCGACCAGCACTCGACAGCATTCTACGGAGCGGTCCAGTCGCATGGACAACTGATAGTGAGTCTCGCCAGTGCCAGACTCTGCCCACTCCTTGATTTTGTCCAACGCAGATGTTAGCGCGGCGAGCTGACACTCTAGTGTCATGACGGTGAGGTCCGCGGACTGCCATTGGGCTCGAAGTTCTGCGATTGAACTGATCGTTTTCCCTAGCACATCGATGATGTTGGCAATGGCGCCGGCAGTGCCCAGGATGGTGATTGGATCCGCCATCTTCAACTTTCTGGATGATCTTCTCCAGGCATCGTGGATTCGGGAGCAATGACGACAGAGAAGGGCGCGACAGGTGGGCGAAGGTAGACATGACGCAAGAAAAAGGGATGAGGTAATGAGGGAAGGATCTCGGGGGATTCCAAAATTTAGCGAGCACTCGAAACAATGAGGCTGTCCGCTGCAGTGTCAATTGGCAGACAGCCGAGGGCGGTGCTGCTGCCTGCATTCGCACGGCTCTCTGCGCCGCCGCACAGCACCACACTGCTCGTCTGGAGGGTGTGGTGAGCAGCGGCCTTCACTCGGTCCCGGAGCCTGACCGAGATTGAGCGGTGTTGCAAAGAGCTCTGGCTGGTCACCCAAAGATGCCGCAAATACGATATTAGGTGGGGTGGCAGAGAAGGAACGAAAGCTCAGGCCAGAAGGGCTCCCTCAGCCAGTGCGAAATATGCCGTCTTACTGTCAAGACAGCGCAGTGTTTGGCTTATTATTGTTACAGGCCGTCTCCCATTCTGAGAAGGCCTACATGAATATCAAAACGTCTTCCTGTATTCTTACAAGGCCTTTTATGATGCAGTCAAGGCCTGTAACATCATACGCCCAGGCCTTGTCGTTTCGGACACAGCTGTGTGAGGAATTCAATAACGCATTTGCCCAAGCTTTTCGTGGCAATTAAGGTTCCCCGGTCCTCACAAAGCTGCGCAACTCATCGCTGCCCAACGGTTTATTGGGGCCACTAGGCCGCAGAACTTGAGGTGATTTAAAAGCGGGGCAGCACCACAGCTCCTCGGGCTTCCCCAAAGAGTGGAATGCTGAGCACACTGCCCTCCCCGCTCCATCCTTCACATATCGCCTGTCAAAATGGCAGACACCACTGTCAAGCTTGCGGTTCTAATCGACGCCGACAACGCGCAGCCCAGTGTAGCCAACGCATTGCTCGCCGAAGTGTCCAAATATGGCACCTCTTTTGTCCGCCGAGCCTATGGCGACTGGACCGCGCAAAACCTCAAAGGATGGAAGGAGCAACTCCTCGCGCAATCCATCCAGCCAATCCAGCAATTTGCCTACACCCAGGGCAAGAACGCGACTGATTCCGCCATGATTATCGACGCCATGGATTTGTTATATACCAATCGCTTCGACGGCTTCTGCCTCGTCTCCAGCGACAGCGATTTCACGCGACTCGCCTCGCGCATCAGGGAGTCCGGGCTGGTGGTGTACGGCTTCGGTGAGCGAAAAACGCCGAAGCCATTCGTCGCGGCCTGTGATAAATTCATCTACTTCGACAATTTGAAGCCCGTTGCGCCAATCTCACCAATTGCGCCCAACAACCCTGTTTCGACAGACTCGCCACAAGCCGCGATGAACGTCGACGCGCCCTCGCGCGAGAAGCGACCACTATCAATTGGATCCAAACACGACACACCGAACAAGATTGCAAAATATAACCACCAAATCGACGGCGATGCTGCGACCAATATGAAGGCTCAACTGCGGGATGCAGTCGAGGCGGCTTCAGACGAAGATGGGTGGGCCAACCTGGCCAAGGTCGGCTCTCTGATGATCAAGTGGAATCCGGATTTCGATCCGCGAACCTACGGATTCACCAAGTTCGGCCAGTTGATCGTAGCGTCTGGTATATTTGACATTGATCAGCGAACGACGCCCGGGGGGAAGGCAATGGTGATTTACGCTAGGGAGAAGCAGGGGAGGTGAAGGGCAGGCTTTCTTGGTAAAATGTCTATTTACACCGTGACCTCTATCTATTTGGGACCGTGATACTGCAGGATATTTGCGTGGAAATGCGTGGGAGGAACACCAGAACGCAATATACGGACACAATAGGGCGTGAATGATCACATGAGAGGTCTTTTAAGTATTGTCAGAGGCCTTGGTTGCATTATAATACGCTGCTGAAGAATGAAGGATGACTTTTTCAGCATACAGGTAGGCTCTTTCAAAACGGGAGATGGCCTGTTATAATTAACACTATGGGCGGTCTTGACAGTAACAGGGCATCTTCCGCACTGATTGGGGGAGCCTTCGTACGAAAGAGGCCACTTATCCCACCGCTAACGAGGATCGTGGACAACCGGTGTGATGCGAACATTCAGCGGAGTCTTGGCCCACAGGAAATATGCCTTCTGCTTCTCAGACCAGTCTTCGTCATCAGCAGGCGCGAGATCAAAGTGGAACAAGAGACGGGCCAGGATCAGACGCATCTCGGCTAACGCCAAGCTGTTTATGGCGTGAGTTCGCGCATCATCTCAGGGGGTGGTTGACTCACTTCCTTCCGATGCAGTCCCTCGGTCCGTACTGGAATGGCTGAAGCGCCTTGACGTTGTCGCCCTTCCAGATTTCACTGGCGTTCTCTCCTTGTCCGTGAAGGAATCGCTCCGGCTGGAAGGAAGACGGGTCGGTCCAGTTCAAAGGCGAAAAGTTCATGCTCCAAATCTGACACTCGATCAGGGTCCCAGCCGGAACGAAACTCCCAGCAACAACAGTCCCTCCCTCCGATGCCTCCCTGACCATCCCATGCGTCGCGGGGGGAAACATCCTGAGGGATTCGTTCAGACACGCCTGCAAATATGGAAGCCGACTGACCGACGCCATCGTAATCTCCTCACCACTTCGAAAAGTCGACCTGATCTCCCGCTTCAACCTCTCCATCTTCTCCGGATTCCTCAGCAACAAATTCGTCGCCCCACTCAACGCCGTAGGCGTCGTCTCCGATCCCGCCGCCACAACAATATGTGCCGTTCCCTCCAACTCATCCATACTCATCCCCAACTCCTCCCGATGCTTCAGTAGCCCCTCAAATAAATCATCCACCACCTCCCCCTTCGCAATCCTCCCCCTAACCCGTCTCCCCAACTCCGTCTTCAACGACACCAGCGCCTTCCGGCCCCCTACCCACCGCAAAATCAGCGGCACCGCCCACCCCAGCCCAACATACTGCATCGCCACCAGCACCACCCCCGGCCGCAACATCTCCGCAAACAGCTCCACGAAGAAATGATCCCTCTCCTTCTCCAAACACCCAAACGGCTCCGCAAACACCAAATCCCCCATGATATCAAAAATCACCCAGTTATACCAAGACACCATATCCACCACATTGCCCTCTCCCTTCCCTTCTGTTTTCATGTTGGACCGTGACTCGGAAGATGCGCACCTTGCTGCTCGCTCACCCAACTTCTGCACCAAAACCCCAACAAACCGCTGTATCCGCCCCTCCTGCGCCTTGAGCGCCCGATCGGCAAATCCCACCGCCAACGCTTTCCGCAACATCGCGTGCTTCTCCGGCGGGGCGTTGAGTAAGTCGTGCGGATCGTCGGGGTTCAGGGAGCGGTACCATATGGAGGATTTCGGGTTTTCGATCCCGGGCCCCTTGGTGTTGGTGTTGGTGTTGGTGTTGAGGTTGGGGTGGGAATGGGGAGAGGTTGAGAGAAAGGGGGCGTGCAGCCCGTACATGTCGCGCCAAGCGGCGGGGTCGGTGAAGGAGAGGTGGTTTGGGGCGATGCGAACGATGGGGCCGTAGATGGTGTGCAGGCGGTAGATGTGCTGGGGGGCGCGGCCCGAGGGGAG